>Ga0172377_10004285_pt1 | contig 14697 bp, 15 predicted proteins | sample Pumphouse3metaG_FD_119749 | JGI IMG/M metagenome (GOLD analysis project Ga0172377, IMG submission 119749) | Leachate microbial communities from a municipal landfill in Southern Ontario, Canada - Pumphouse #3 metaG | ecosystem: Engineered > Solid waste > Landfill > Unclassified | place: Canada... | reverse complement strand
CAGAATTAGCAAAAGAGATAGAAGAGAAAATCAAAATAGCTATGGGTGTTAGTAATGTTATGATTATGGATACAGTAGAGATAGAAGATAGTGCAGAAGACTAAACTAATGTTTATCTTAATTTGTTTTAGGTAAAATTATGATATTAACTATACCAAATATAAAGGCAGATTAAATGTTTATAGATAGCGTAAGTGCAATAGAAGTTTTAGATTCTCGTGGAAACCCAACAGTAAAAGCTACAGTAGAACTCAGTGATGGAACTATAGAGAGTGCGATTGTCCCATCAGGTGCTAGTACAGGTAAAAGAGAGGCGCTAGAGCTTCGTGATGGCGGTGACCGTTATATGGGTAAGGGAGTCCTACAAGCAGTTGAAAATGTAAACTCTCAAATCTCAGATGCGCTTATTGGATTATCTCCTTTTAATCAAGCTGTTATAGATGCAACTATGAAAGAGCTTGATGGAACTGATAATTATGGTAACCTTGGAGCAAATGCGGTGCTAGGAGTGTCTATGGCTGTTGCACGCGCTGCTGCAAAGAGTTTAGGTATGCCACTTTATCGCTACTTAGGTGGTGCAAATGCTATGGTAGTTCCAACTCCTATGTTAAACATCATAAATGGTGGATCTCACGCTGATAACTCAGTTGATTTTCAAGAGTATATGATTATGCCATTGGGTTTTGAAGATTTTGCAGAAGGGCTTCGCGCATCTTCTGAAGTTTACCATAACTTAAAAGATATACTAAAAGCAAAAAAACACAATACAGCACTTGGGGATGAGGGCGGTTTTGCACCTGACTTATCTTCAAATGAAGAGCCTATTCAAATCATTATGCAAGCTATAGAAAAAGCTGGATACAAAGCTGGTGAACAAATAGGAATTGCTCTTGATGTGGCAGCTTCAGAGATAGTTACTGATGGTGGATATAGACTAGAGTCTGAAAATCGTACAGTAACGTCTGCTGAATTAGTAGATTATTATGTAGATCTATGTGCTAAATATCCTATAGTTTCTATAGAAGATGGACTTAATGAAGATGACTGGGATGGTTTTAAGCTAATGACTGAAAAACTTGGGAGTAAGATTCAGATTGTTGGTGATGATCTTTTTGTTACAAATGCTAATATTTTAGCAAGAGGTATTAGAGAGGGTATTGCAAACTCTATTTTAATTAAGCCAAATCAAATTGGTACAGTTAGCGAGACTATGCTGACAGTTCGTCTAGCGCAAAGAAATGGTTACACTTGTGTTATGAGTCATCGCTCAGGCGAGAGTGAAGATGCTTTTATAGCTGACTTTGCAGTAGCACTAAATTGTGGTCAAATAAAGACAGGTTCAACTGCACGTGGAGAGAGAACTGCTAAGTATAACCGCCTCTTAGAGATAGAAAATGAAGTAGTATATGGCGAATATCTAGGTTCATCTCTTTTTAACTAGAGATAAAAATGCAAAATGAAGAACTTTATGGAGAGATAGACAGTTCGCAAAGTATCACTCAAAGGTACTTAGGACTATCTTTAGCAAAGTTCTTGAGTCTTATACTTATAGTTTTGGCTATCGGAGTTTACATAGGTGTTCTCCTCTATGGTACGAACTCTCTTGAAGTCCTTTTTGAGCTTCAAGAGTATGAAAACTACCTACAAAGTGAAGTATATAGACTCAAACATGAAAATGCAGAGCTTCAAAGAGAGTATTTTGAGTTAAAAGAGATTTCTGCTCAATAACTTGATATAATAAACCTTATAAATTTTCACAAAGATTCAATAGAGGGGCAGTTTTTGGTTAGAGTTTTATGTGCAGTGCTTCTTTTACTTGTAAACATAGATGCAAGAGAAAACCCTTTCTTCCCAGCAAAAGGTGAAAAGGATATCCCCTATACAACAAACTTAGCACAGACAATAGAACCTCTTAAACGCTCATCGATAACTCTTCCATCATCAGCTAGAATCATAAAAAAGGTAACCATAGAGTATGAAAATCTTGATGCTACTATTGAGACAAGAAGTATAGAACTTAAAAACAGAGTTGATTGGCATCTACCTATATTTATCTCTCAAAGTTTTACTGAAGAACAGCAAGAAGAGGAGCCTAAAACTCAAAAAAAAGAGATGCAAAAATTTAAAGAGATAGCATCTATACCATACGCTAAGTTTTTAGAGAGTTCTAAAAGTTTAAAAGTTCTAACAGAAGATAAAATTATAAGAAATTTCTTGCTTGTAAAACCTCATAGAATAGTGCTTGATTTTAAAAGAGATGCAAGTATAAAAAGTTTCTCAAAAGATAATAAAAATAGTATATTTTCTAAGATAAGAGTCGGAAATCATGCTGGCTATTACCGAGCAGTTATAGAGTTAGACGGATTATATAGATATAATATGCAAAAAATACCCGATGGATATATTTTAAATTTAAGATAGGAAAAATTATGAGATTTTTTACACTCTGTAGTTTTATAGTTTCATTACTACTCGCTGGATGCTCATCAAAAGAATTCAGTGATGGAGCTAAAGATATAGGAAATGATGTATCAAGACTTTTTGAGCCTACTAAAACTAAAGAGGATTAGTTAAAAGTAGTAGTTAACTGAAGCTTTGTAAGTCTGCTCATTCTCTTTTTTCTTGTGAAGATATCTCTCCTTATAGTCATAGCTCAACTGTAGTTTTACATTTTGCGAAACTCTAAAGCTTTGAGAAGCTTTTATAAGTATCTGAGTATCTGAATTGTCATAGAGTCTCTGGGTAAATTCAAAATTTGTGTTTAGATATTTATACTTATCTATAACAAGACCTATGCTTGAGCCAACTCCAAAGATAGATTTTTTTTCATAATAATATAGTGGATCAATCATTATATATGTGTAGGCAAAATCATTTCCCCAACTAAGGCCAGCGCCTAAAGTTAAAAAAAAGTTACTTTTGTCATCTATATAATTACTGTCCCAGCCTATTTTTGTTCTCCATGAAAAACTATCAAAGAACTCACTCCTTTGAGCTATGGAGGCTATTGAGATAATAGTGGCATTTTCAAGCTTGGCTTTGTTGTCTGAATACGAGAGTAAAAGGTCTAAAAACTCTATCTCAGTACCTCTTAAAAATCCATAACTACTATCTTCTAGACTATGATACGCAGTTCTGATGCCAAGAAATCCTATACTCTTATTATCTCTTAATCCAAGGCTAGTTGTGGCTCTTAGTGCCCTATGGCTATCTATTGGATTTGGAGGAGTTTTAATGTCTAGCTTTTCTCCCTTACCAAAGGAGGCTCTTGCCTTTGTAATATTATGAAAAATCTCAAGATATTCATCCTTGTCCATATCATTTTTACTAAAGGAGTATTCTAAAAACTCTATTGAAGCTTCAAGTATATACATTTTTTGTTGAGCTTCTATCTCGCTACTCTCTACTATCTCTTCTAAGGTAATTTTTCCCTCAATTAATTTTCTTGGAAGCTTTACGTAATCTTCTTTTATTATTGACTCATACTTCAGGAGTAAGGCTCTTTTTGAAGCTCTATAGTTTGAACCATTTATTAGGTTTTCCTTTAAAACAGCATGGGCTGTTTCAAGTGGGATAACTTGATAAGCGAAGTGTTTTCTTAAGTTTACAGAGGGCCTTGCTACTTCTATAAGCCAAAGCATATTATATGAGCAGTTTTCTGTAAAAAAATAGTAGTCTGAATGAGTTCCATTTAACTCCCAAATATGTCTTACCATCCGTAAAACTTCTTCCTCATTTAGGTTTAAATCATACTCCCATATATCTCTTTGTTCTGTGTCTCTATACTCTTTGAGCTTGTCATAATAAGGAAGTAAAGAGTACCTTCCATAGTAACCACCAAAAAGTCCTTTTATAGCAAATAAAACGCCATTCTCGGTATCAGGATTTGCATCTGCTGCATAATTTATCGCATAAGAAAGCAGTTTTGATTTATATCCTGAGTTTATCCTTAAGAACGTATGGCCAAACATAGAGGCTGGAGAGTTAATATGCGCTGATGGAAATACGAGAGTAGCAGATTTTGGGTTTAATCTTTTTAGTATAGAGTCATATTCATCACAGCTGACTTCTGGAAATTTTTTTATATCAAGCCTATCTTTTAGCCAAGCTTTTCTGGCTGGAAATCTACAAGCAGTAGAGTTGTCATCAAATTTTGTCTCATTTAAAAGTGCTGTAATTGTAGCATCTAACTCTTTTTTTGCATTTTTTTTCCCATCTTTTGATAAAAAAAAGTTTGCATCATCAATCTCACTAAATCCATCATTCATATGAAGAAGTAGGTGCCAATATGTGTCATTTGCTAAGTTTAGGTCATCTGCTTTGTTAAGATACTCTTTAGTAGTAGCTTGCAGTAGTGAAGTAGAAAAAATAAGTAAAATAAAAAATCTAGTTAAAATGTTTTTTCCTAGTTTGAATTAAGAGAGGACTTAAACGAGGCAAGCTCGTTTAAGTTTTTATATTATAAAGAAGTCGTAGTAGATATATTGTCCAAAACATCAGACATTTCTACACTTTTTGAAGTATAGATGCTGTTGTAGTTTGCTTGAAGGGAAGATGCAAATGTAGCACTATCTTCAACACTTAAAAGCTCAGCTAGAGTATCGATAGACTCTCCATGACCCACTGCAATCTCTTTTGCAAGAATATCCATGTTAGATGCTACGAATTCTTCAGCTCTTTCATTTAGAACAAACTTAGTCTTAGAACAACCAGAAGTTCCCGAAGTGATACCAAAAGTTTGGTTACCAGATGTACCGTTTGTTGTAGCTTGAAGTGCAAGCATAACCGCTGATGAATCATCTTTTATGATCATAGAACCAAGACCACAACCTGTTTGTGAGTTAACGCCAGCCATTGCTGAAGTAGTTAAAGCAACTACTGCTACAGCACTTAATAATATCTTTTTCATTTTACACCTTTTTACAATTAAGATAAAACAGTCTAAACAAAAATTACTTTAGCAAACATTAAACAGTATAGGTTAGATTTAACTTACTGTTTTTATAGGTTTTAATTCACATCAATTTATAAAATATGTACAAATATATATAATATTATTGGGTATAATTTCGGACAATGAATAGGCTACAAGAATACTTAAGCTCTCACGAAATAAGCGAGATGCATCCATCTGATATTGCTAAGATTTTAAAAGAGTTAGAAGACAGCGATTTAAATGAAGCTATCAAACTAGTTCCTAAAGATTTAGTCGGTGATGTAGCTCTCGCACTTCCTGATAGATACTTTGACTTCGTAGTCGAGTCCTTAAGCGTAGATGAGCTTTCTCATGCTGTAACAGAACTTGAATCAGATGACCAGCTAGAGTTTATGCAAGAACTTGAAGAGGTTGACGAGAGTGTAGCATCACAAGTTTTTGATATCCTAAATGAAGTAGATAAGCGAGAAATTACCAAGCTTCAAACATATGAGGATGAAGAAGCTGGTGCATATATGCAGCTTGAAGTCTTCACAGCTGAAAAAAATGAAATAGTTCAGGATGTCATAGAACGATTTGCAAGATTAAGACATGCAAATAAGCTTGAAAATATCCAAAATCTATTTATAACTGATAATAATGCTAAATTAGAATATACTATCGGTTTAGATGATATACTTATATTTGATTTTTCAAAAACCTTACAAGAAAACATTGAGCTTAGTGGTGATAGTTTTGAGCCTAAAAAAGGTGTGGATATTGATGATATAAAACTCATTGTCCACGACTTTAAGGAGTATGACCTCTCAGTTATGCCAATAGTAAATAGCTATGGCATCTTAGTTGGTCGTATAACCTCAGATGATATTTACGATATCATTAACGAACAAGCAACTGAGCAGATGTATAATCTCGCTGGTGTTGATGATGAAGCAGAAGAAAATTATGAGATACTTGAAGCTGGAAAGAAACGAGCAACATGGCTCTCACTAAATCTTTTTACCGCTATAGGTGCATCTTTTGTTATTGGCTCATTTGCCGCAACGATAGAGAGTGTTATAGCTTTGGCGATTCTTATGCCGATCGTTGCATCTTTGGGTGGAAATGTTGGCATACAGAGTCTTACAGTCGTTGTAAGGCAGTTAGCCCTTGGAGAGATACCTAGAAAAGAGGCTAAAAGGATTGTAAAAAAAGAGGTGTCAATAGCCCTTATAAACGGTTCTATCTTCGCCATCATCATGGGAATTATTGCTGGTTTATGGTTCAATATGCCAATGCTAGGAGTAGTAATTGCTCTGAGTATGGTTATAAATTTTTTTGTTGCTGGTTTTTTTGGTGCAGTTATACCGCTGTTTTTTAGAAGGATGGAGATAGATCCAGCTATTGGGAGTGCAGTTATCTTAACAACTCTAACAGATGTTGTAGGCTTTTTTAGTTTCTTAGGGCTTGCAACATATATTTTATTATAAAAGGATTATTAAAACTAAATGGAACTATTAGTACTATTTTTTGTTTTGTCAGTAAGTGTCTCATTTTTATGTTCGATATTAGAATCAGTTCTTTTGTCAGTGACTATGTCATATATATGTGTCTTAGAAGAAGAAAAACCAAGTGTTGGAGCTCTGCTTAGATCTCATAAAAAACATATCAACAAATCAATCGCTTCGATTTTAATCTTAAACACCATAGCTAACACTCTAGGCGCAGCTGCTGTAGGTGCTCAAGCTGCTAAACTTTATGGAAACGATGCTGTGGTTTATGTTTCTGTAGTTCTAACATTTGCAATACTTTTTTTATCAGAAATTATCCCAAAAACTATAGGTGCCATCTACTGGAAACAACTAGCTCCAATGTCGGCTGGAATTATTAGATTTTTTATTTTTATAACCTATCCAATCATTTTAAGCACCCTTTTTGTTACAAATAAAATCTCTAAAGGTAAAGAGAGCTCTCATGCTCTTACAAAAGAAGAGTTGCTTCATAGCATGTATCTGAGTGAAGATGATGGGCTGATCGACGAAAAAGAGTCAGACTTTATAGAAAATATTTTAAAACTTAATAAGATAAAAGTTAGTGAAGTACTAACACCTAGAAGTGTTGTCTTTGCTGTTGAAGAAAATATGACAATAAAGGAAATTATAGAGACGCAACCTGCCATTTTTAAAGTATCTCGCATACCAGTTTATCGTGGATCTATGGAAGATGTTACAGGCATCGTCTTAACTAAGAAGATTTTTAAACAAGCTTTAGTAGATGATAGTGTTAGTGTTAGTTCTATAAAGAAAAGGATATATACTATAAATGAAAATATTCCAGTCTCAAAAGCACTTGACCTTTTTATAGCAAAAAAAGAACATATGTTCTTGGTTCTTGATAATTACGACCAAACAGAGGGAATTTTGACACTTGAAGATTGTATTGAGACAGTTTTGGGTGTTGAAATAGTTGATGAGAGCGATTCTACAGATGATATGAGACAGTTAGCTAAGATGAGAATGAAACAAAGAAGAAAAGAGAAGATAAATACTGAGAATTAAAAAATAACGCCTAAGCTAAAAAGGGGAAGTTTGCTAAGGCGTTATTCAAGGGAAGTGGTAAAAGAAATCTACATACCATAAAAAATTCTGGTTCTATATCTCTCTTTTTCACTTATGATTATAAGTTTATAAAGTGTAAATAAAGTGTCAAGCTAATTTCTTGGTTCTTTTTTTATAATAACCCCATCAATAGCATTGATTTGAAGTGTATAACCTTTTGTTTTAGCTTTATAAACCAGATAGATGCCAACATGTGTAAGCTCTATCTCCATTGCATCTTCATTAGTCTCTTTTTTGACTATCTCTCTCGCTTGGTCTTCGTTTATGTTACTAACTTCTCTCATTTTTTGGTCATTTTTGATATTTACAAGAGGAGCTTTGTTATACCCATGGATAGAGCTATGCTCTAGTGGAGTCATTGGTGTACTCTCTTGTGATGCAAAAGCAAAGAGGGGAATAAAAAACAGTACAACTAAGTGTTTCATAATATAACCTTTGATGTTTTTAAATAGTTGCTCGTATATGCAACTACATTATGAAGTGTAGCAATTTAGTGTTAATAAGACATTATTTTTTTTAATTTTAAAAATTACATAAGCTAGATAAAACATAAACCTTAAATCAACTGCTTTTTAACAAACTCCATATAGTAACCCTCTTCGGCTTCTAACTCATCGTGAGTCCCACATTGAACTATCTTGCCTGCATCTAAAACATAGATGGTTTGCGCATTTTTAACAGTACTGAGTCTGTGCGCTATAGTTATAACTGTTTTATCTTTTAAGAGTGGTTCTATGATGGCTTGAAGCTTTGCCTCGGTGTGAACATCTAGAGCTGATGTTGATTCATCAAAGATTACAATGCTTGGATTTGCAATAATCATCCTAGCTATGCTAAGTCTCTGTCTCTGCCCGCCTGAGAGTCTAACACCGTGACGACCGACGATAGTATCTAGCCCATCATCCATCTGCTCTATCATCTCTTTGAGTTGCGCTATCTCTAAGGCTTTGTAAATATCCTCATCACTAACATGTTCATCACCCATAGTTATGTTAAATCTTAGGCTAGAGTTAAAGAGGATTGGCATCTGCAAAACTAAAAAGACTTTTTGTCTTAGTGAGCGTTTATCAATCTCCTCAATATCTAGCGAGTTGTACTTTAACTCCCCGCCGCTCTTCTCATAAAACCCAGACAAAACTTGAGCCAAAGTTGTTTTACCGCTTCCACTAGCTCCGATAAAAGCTATCTTGCTTTTGGCTCTTATATCAAGGCTGATATTTTTTAGTATAGGTTTTTCATCTGCATAGGAGAAATTTAAGTCTCTTAGAGAGATATCTACATCTTTTTCTTCTATCTCTTTTGTGCCACTTACTTGAGTTTTTAGGTTTAGTATTTTGTTGATTCTCTCTAGTGCGCTTTTGGCTGATGCGTAGCTGTACTGCATGGTTAAAATATCTTGCACAGGAGTCATAATAAACCAGATATATCCAAACATTGCAAACATCATTCCGACGCTAAGGTCACTATATGCCACAAGCAAAAGCCCAGATGCACGGATAAGCTCAAACATAACTAAAAAGATAGTATAAGAGAGTTTTTCATAAGCTACACTTTTATATCCATACTCATTTGAAGTTGTTTGGACTTTTTTTGCATGCTTTGTGGCTTCACTAAAAAAATACTCTTCTTTGTTTGATGCCTTTATCTGTGCGTAGAGATCTAGTGTTTCGCCTAAGTTATTTTGAAACTCCTCTATTGCACTATTTTCATCTCTTTTTAGTCTTCCTGTGATGGCTGCCATTTTTTTACTAAGTATCATGATAAGAGGTTGGACTATAAGGATGAGGATGCCTAAAATCGGGTCGATGATAATCATCACGATGCCAACTGCCACTAGGGTTAAAACTGAGGAGATAAACTTGCTAACACTTGTGATGATAAAGTTATCAAGCGTGTTTACATCTGTTACAAGGTTTGAAGTGATAGCACCTGAACCTAGAGTTACATACTCATTCATAGAGGTGATTTTTAGATGCTCGATGAGTCTAACTCTTATCATATAGGTTACATATTTCGAGATTTTTGTAAAAACTTTAGTGATGATAACACCAAAAAAGTAGTATATAAATCTTAGTAGTATGACCATTAAAGTGACTATGGCGATGTAGTAAAATGCAGTTGTGCTACCTAAAAAAAAGTCTATGTTTTTTACAAAAAAAGCGGGTTTATCAAGAAGAATCTCATCTACCATGATAGGCAGCATCAATGGAACAGGGATGCTAACTAAAATGGCTAAAAGTGTTACGATTTGACCGTAAATCAAAGAGGGCTTGTTATCTAAAATAAGCCTATATATACTTTTTAGGGTAATTTTTGAATCTTTCATCTCTTACCCCAAGTAGTCATTTTAAGTATTTGCATCTAGTGCATTTTTGATTCGTAAAATCGTCTCATTTTTACCGATGATAGCCATAACAACATCCAAGCCTGGACCACTCGCTTTTCCTAGTAGTGCTACGCGAAGAGGCTGACCAATCTTGCCAAAACCTATGCCCATCTCATCCACTAACTCTTGCATCGCATCGTGATAGTCACTAGGCAGATGCAACTCATCTGAGTTTTGAAGTTTTAGGCTAAAGGCACTTAATACCTCTGCCGAATCCTCTTTAAAAGCTTTTTTTACAGCCTTTTCATCATAAAATCTTGGAGTTGCTAAGATCTCTTTAGTAAGCTCTGCCATCTCTTTTAATGTTTTTGCTCTCTCTTTTATAGCATCTAGTAAGATCTCTTTTTTATCATGTGAAGTTAAAACTAAGTCAAACTCACTAAGAAGTTCTGCTAAGACTTTGTTAGTGCTGTTTTTAAGGTAGTGAGCACTTAACCAGTCTAGCTTTTGAGTGTTATAGATAGATGCTGATTTGTTTATATCTTTTGGGTTAAAGTGAGTTATCATCTCATCCATACTAAAAATCTCTTGATCTCCATGACTCCAGCCTAAACGAACTAAAAAGTTTAGAAGTGCCTCAGGAGTGTAGCCCATGTTTTTATACTCCATAACATCAGTAGCCCCATCTCTTTTTGAGAGTTTTTTACCCTCTGAGTTGTGTATCATGGGAACATGATAAAACTTTGAAATCTCAAAACATAAAGCCTCATATATAACTATCTGTTTTGGGGTGTTTGAGAGATGATCATCACCACGAATAACTTGATTTACGCCCATTAGATGGTCATCTACTGCTACAACAAAGTTATAAGTTGGTGAGCCATCAGCTCTTGCTATTACAAAATCATCTAAGATATCATTTGCTTGAAATTTAACATCGCCCTTAACTCCATCACGAACAATAATCTCCGTGTTTTGAGGTGCTTTGATGCGGATAACTGGTTCAATCCCCTCAGGTGCTTCCCCATCAAAATCACGATATCTTCCATCATACATAGTTCTTTGCTTATTTGCCATTTGAGTCTCACGAAGTTCTGCAAGCTCTTCTTTTGACATATAGCATTTATATGCTTTTTTTTCATCTAGTAGTTGCTTGATATATTTAGCGTATATCTCATCTCTTTGTGATTGATAGACTATCTCTCCATCATGCGTTAAACCTAACCATTCAAAAGCTTTGAGAATAGCATCTGCTGCTTCTTGTGAGTTTCTTGCTTTATCTGTATCTTCTATGCGAAGAAGAAATTTTCCACCATTTTTTTTAGCCCAAAGATAGGAAAAAAGAGCGGTTCTTAAACCACCAATATGAAGATAACCTGTAGGAGAGGGAGCAAAACGAGTAACAACCATGAAAGAGCCTTTTATTTTAAGAAGTTTAGTAGTGAGATTTTAGAGAGTTTTTCGTTAATATATGGTAAAAGACTAGAGTTTGGGTCCATTTTAGACAAGTATTGGCTAAAAAAAGATAAAATAATCTCTTTTATATTGATTGTGACACACTAAGGCTGCGAAAATTTATTTTCAAGAGCTAAAAGATAAATAATTTATTAGGATAGTAAATGCAAAAAATAGTTTTAACAATTTTACTAGCTTTATCGCTTGAAGCTAAAATGATAGACGGCGTAGCAGTTGTAGTAAAAGGCGAGGCGATAACTCTACAAGATATAAAAAAAGAGATGCAACTCTCAAAAGTCAATGCAACGGCAGCTACTGATGCTCTTATAAGAAAAGCGCTAGAACTTCAAGAGGTAGATGAGAGAAAAATCACAGTTGATAGTGCCGAAGTTTATGATGATATAAAAAAATCAGCTGCAAGAAATGGACTAAATGTTAGTGAGTTTTATGAGGCTATCAGAGAGTCCAATGGCTTGACTTCTGTAGAATTAAAAGTAAAAGTAAAAGAAAAACTCTTATCCCAAAAACTATACTCATCTATCGCCTATAGTTCCATGGATGAACCAAGTAATGATGAGATAGAGAGCTATTATAAGCTTCATAGAGAGTCGTTTATGCATCCAAGCGGCTTTAATGTTGTTATTTATAATGCACAAAACAAGCAAAGACTCCAAGAAAAAATAGACAATCCTATGTTTTACTCCCCAGATATTACAAGCTCTGAAGAAAACCTCCCATACGATAGAATCGCTCCAGAGTTGGCTCAACTTTTAGAGAGTACTCCACTAAACAGCTTTACGCCTGTGGTTCCAAATGGGCAAGGTGCGTATGTGAGTTTTTATATAAAAGAGATAGAAGCTGCAAAAGAAGCAGATGTAGAGAGTGTGAAAAATCAAGTTGTAAATATGATTATGGCAGAACAAAGGGAACAAGTTTTAGGCAACTACTTTGCAAGACTTCGCCATAATGCTGATATAAAGATGATTAGAAATGTTGAGTGATGAAAATTTTATAAACATAGCAGCAGAGATTTCAACTGCTTCAAAATGTGTCTCAAAGCAAGTTGGTGCAGTTATTGTAAAAGATGGCAGGATTTTAAGCACTGGCTACAATGGAACTCCATCTGGTTTTATAAACTGTTGTGAGTATTGGAAAGATGAGTACACAAAAGAGCATCATGAGTGGTCGAAAACTTATGAGATCCACGCAGAGATGAACGCCATCATTTGGGCTGCAAGAAAAGGCATATCTATAGAAGATGCTACTATCTATGTGACGCTAGAGCCTTGTAGTGAGTGTAGTAAAAATCTTATTGCGAGTGGGATAAAAAGAATCGTTTATGCAAAAGAGTATGAGCATACTCACTCAGAAGTTATTTCAAAATTTTTAAAAGACAACGGAGTTAGTATAGAAAAACTCCCATCAACTATAGTAGAGGTTAAAGATGCAAGATAAAGAACAACAAGAACTAGAAGCTGAGATAGGAAGGCATATGCTCCAACCCCAAAATTATGGGGAGATGCCAGATGCTGATTGTGTTGGTATTGGTGTAGATAACGCAACTAAAACATACGCCATCATGTACTTAAAGCGAGATAGCTCTCACATCATAGATGTGAAGTTTGGAACTAATTCAGCAGGGCCTGATACGGCTACCCTCGGCTCACTTCTTAGTGAGATGATAAAGGGAGAGTCTATAGTAAATGTCTTAGTTACTGTTTTTGGACTAGAAGAGGACTTAAAAGAGTCATACGCAAACATAGAGAAGCCAAAAGTAGATACAAGTAAACCAGAGGGTGAGCAGGTTGAACATATCTCAACTGCACATCAAGATAGCGCAAACATTATCCTAACTGCTTTTCGCGCTGCTATGCGCCACTATGACAGAAAACAAGAGGGCATAGAAGAAGAACACTTTGAGATGAGCATAGTAAAGACCTGCCCATACTCAAGTGGCGATTGTGCTTTTGTGAAAAAGGCTAAAGATAGCTAGAGATTTTAAAATCTGAGCCGTAGTTCTCTTCGGAAGCGATGCTTTTAGGAATGCTAACCAATGGCATTCTCCACGATGAGCTTCGCCTTGTACAATCTTAAAACTACTATGTAGTTTACAAGCCTTTTAGACGAGGTTAAAACCTCGCTTCCGAAAAACGTGACAAAAATTAAAAATAACTAAAAATTAATTTTGTAAAAACTTAGCAATGATGGAAGTTGGTCGTCCTATGATGGCTCTAGAGTCCTTAAAAATTACAGGTCTTTCTATAAGAATAGGGTGTTGTATCATGGCATCTACAAGTTTGTCATAATCATCCTCGTCCTTTAGATTTAACTCGCTATAGATGTCCTCTTTTACTCTCATAAGCTCTCTAGGATTCATCCCAAGCATACTCAAAGCGGTCGTGATTTCATCTTTTGTAGGGATTGTTTTTAGATACTCAACAGCTTCGACCTCGCATCCATTCTCATCTAAAATAGCTAATGCTTCACGACATTTTGAACAACTCGGGTTATACCAGATAGTAACCTCTTTCATAAAATTTCCTTTTTGCGTAGTTTACACTAAGTTTTAAAACATAACTAAATTAAAGTATAATTGAGCGCTCTGAAGAGTTATTAAGCTAGATCCTGAATCAAGTTCAAGATGATGCGCATCTCGTAAGTTAGTACTTGAGGTGGAATCTAGTTTATAGGTTAAACAGAGGATTCAGTTGTAAGATATAAAATAACCCAAAAAGTAGTAAATATGTTAAGTATTGATTTAAAATCAAAGAGTTCACTTGAGATTCTTGAAGTTTTTGAGTCCCTTTCTCTCAAGCCTAAAGAGATGCTAGAAGTGGAGATTTTAGAGAGTGATTTGGACTCTTTTGGTATTAAGTCTTTTGTAGATTTGGCACAGATATTTTTTTTAAAAATGCTTCTTCCTTTACAAAAAGATGACAAGACTATCGTTTTAAGATTTTCTAAGCTCGATGAGAGCAACTCTTTTCATAAGTCGCAACAAAGTAGTGAGAAGTATGGTGTTGGCAGTGAATTTTTTAGTATTGACAAAACAGAGCAGTTTAGTTTTTTATATCACTATAAAAAAGCTTTGGAATTTGTTGGCTTAAAGGGCAAAAGGCAGATTTTAAATCTTGGCATCAACAGAGGTGATGAGTTTAGAGTTATAGAGCAGATGCTAGAAAAAGAGCTATTTGATAAGAAGAGTTTTGTTGGAGTTGACTACTGCGCATCTGCAATAGAGCATGCGAAAAAGGAGTTAAATTATCCAAATGCCGAGTTTATTTGCCACGATATAAATGCCCTAGATGAGTTAAACTTAGCTAAATCTGACTTGCTTATTTCTATAGGAACCTTGCAGAGCTCTAGCTTGAGTTTTAACGCTT
>Ga0172377_10004284_pt1 | contig 14699 bp, 28 predicted proteins | sample Pumphouse3metaG_FD_119749 | JGI IMG/M metagenome (GOLD analysis project Ga0172377, IMG submission 119749) | Leachate microbial communities from a municipal landfill in Southern Ontario, Canada - Pumphouse #3 metaG | ecosystem: Engineered > Solid waste > Landfill > Unclassified | place: Canada... | reverse complement strand
TTCATAAAAATAAAACTCAAAAGTAACGCAAATGGGACAAAAAATAACAATAACTAAAATTGAAAAGAAATTTCCGAGGAATGGCGGTAACCCTTTCTGGGTCGTTTACGGGTCCGAGGACGAGGAAATGACTACGTTCGATGCCAAGTTCAACGACTATGCGCCTGGTACTGTCATAGATGCAGAGATAAAACTTGGCAAAGGCGGCAAAGTCAATATCGTCAACCACACCATTGCCAAGATAGTTATTGCCGACCATAGTGAATCACAACCAACTGGTAATTACGCCAGTCCCAATCAAGGACACTTGCCCCCTACAAGTCAAGTCAATACACCACAGGCGGATAGCACTATCTATTTACGAGCTGCAGTGGTAAGTGCGACCGGCAGGATAATAGCATCCCTTATCGATGCCAAGATTCCCCTGGTCGAGTGGGATAGTTACCTCAACAAAACAGCACAAATAATTAGCGCTGACACCCTTATAAACGCCTTCATGTCTAAAGCTAAACATGAGTTACAGACGCCGACGACATTCAAAACCCCCTACGATTTCATAAATTACTATCTTTTGCAAGGATGGCAATATGGCCGGATACTTGAAGTACTAAGCATTAATAACCCGCAAGATATAAAAGACTTCGCTGGCGCAGCTAAAATCCTAGACAGCGCTACCAAGACACCACGGTAATTGTACTGAGGAGAATTTCATAATGACTGAGCGTGGCTTTGATACAGGATATTGGACGCGCAACCAGGAAATACCCTGGCAGGCAAAATATCTTGATATATACCTAAACACTAACCAGCATTGCAACCAGGCAGGCTGCTATCAAATCACATTCAAAACGATAAACTTTGAAACTGATCTGCCGGTAAAAGATATCCCGGAACTATTACATCAACTTAACGATAAAGTTGTTTGGTATTCTGAGCACGAATTAGTCTGGTGCAAGGATTTTATTCACAGTCAGGCCAAGAGTTCAAAATTTATTGCCGCCGCCGCAAAAATACTTGCAAAACAGGTGCCGCAACTAATAAGAGACGAAATTTTGGATTATTATGAAAAAAAATATAGTATATCGATACCCTATCAAAAGTATATCGATACCCTATCGATAGCATATCGATATACACAAGATACCCTATCGATATCTCCTGTATCTGTATCTAGTTCTAGTTCTAGTTCTAGTTCTGTTAAAAAAATAGAGGGGGTGCAGGGGGAGGAAGAAAAAAAAGAGGATGATTGGAGTTCGTACCTCAGTGCTTTTGAAGAAGGGTTTGGACGCATTGGGACGCCACATGACGCGGATAAGCTGAAAGACATTGTTGACAATTATCCCCTGGACTGGTTTATACTGGCTATCGGTGAGATGAAAAAAGCTAAGTCTACCAGCATCTCGTATGTTATTAAAACACTGGAGAATTGGAAAGAGGTTGGAGCGCCGATTCTCAGAAAGGATAATCATCGTGGAGCATATAAGCAAGATTCTGGACAAGACTTCGGGACCGACGCCCTCAAGAAAGGGGTGGGCGTCCCCCTTACCGGAAAATGATAACGTTTGCCCTTATTGCCACGGTGCCGGTATGGTGTATCCTCGTGACAAGAACGGTGAACTGGATTACTCCAGTTTAATTACATGCGTCTGTTCACAAAAGGAGGTCGAAGAACGTCGCTGCAAGGCCTTCCTTCGGTATTGCAATCTGCCAATCGGCCATGAAAGGATGAGTTTTGATAATTTCAAGACTGCCGGTTATCCCTCTTTGAGGGAGGCGGTTTCTATTTCCAGGGCAATAGCGCGAGAAGAATCTCCCTACAGGTGGCTGACGTTGTGCGCAGAAACCGACCGGGGAAAGAGTCATCTTTCAGTAGCGATCTGCCGGGAATGGATTGCCCGCGGTAAAGCCGCCAGGTTCGCGTTTGTGCCGGCTATGTTACAGGAACTTAAAAACGGGTTCGAGTTGTCCGGGGAATTTTCGTACCGGAGTATGCTGAATATGCTGGTTAATGTTCCACTACTGGCGCTTGATGACCTTGGCACTGAGCGGGTTTCAGACTGGGGACTTGAGCAACTGCAGATGATTATCAACGAACGCTCAATGAAGGACAATTATCTCATCGTCTCTACAAATCGTCCTATCAACAACCTCTTTGGTACCGGCACTGAACAGAGTCGGCTTGCTAATATGCGAGTGGCCAGCCGGCTGCAGCGCGAGTCCTGGTGCAAGGTTATAGTGCTGGATTCCCCGGAGCACAGGCTGTGGTAGAACGCCTGGTTATCCGCAAGACCGTCTACATGGATCCGGTACCTCAACCGCGTCCTCGTATTTATCCTACCGCCAGGGGTATGCGCGCCTCGGTCCCTGATAGAGTAACAAGCGCTAAGGATAAGATTGCCTACGCTTTGTGGGAAGAGGGTGAGAAATTTCCACCCGATGCTGCTATCCGGGCTGACCTCATGTTCTATCTGAAAAAACCTAAAAAGCCGAAGCATATTACCGCTCTACCGATAGGAAAACCTGATTGGGATAACTTGGGTAAGTTGGTTTCAGATGCGATTGAGAGCGTTGTTTATCACAACGATTCTCAGATTACGGATGCCAGGGTCCGTAAGAGGTACGGCGAGCCCCACCGTGTAGAAATAACTTTGATGATAGATGAAGGTCAGGATTGAGGTTTCTCTTCCTGACTTTCCGGAACGGTTTCGGGCACATCATCCTTGCAGGTTATGATAAGTACCTCGTTTTCGTCATCAATTTGTAGCCGGCAAGTTTTCTTCCCGTGGAATGCTTGGGGGACAGCTAGTAGATTGTATTCTTGGATCTGGTTAAATCCTTCTTCAGTTTCAACGTCGACGACATTAACGCCGGCGTCTCCCAGGTCTGATACAAATCTTCCTTTGTTAACCAGAGATAAGAGTTCGTGACATGGCTTGCAGTGTTCTGAGGTAAACAATTTAATCTCGTTGGACATTGTTCTCGGTCTCCTCTTTTCGTTTACGGTAGTATTCGGGGATGCACTCGCGCATCTGTTTGACAAGTTCTTCCCTCGACATGCCTTTCCTGATACCGCAGGCCTCTCGTGCTTCTTGGAAAAGTTTTTGTTGTGGTGTCAGAGAATAGGATTGAGGGCGTCGCTGTAAAACGAATCCAGATTTTGAGTTGGTTTTCTGTTTGCTCATAAATACCCCTCAGCTCCCATTATAACGAAAGGGCAGGATTTTGCAATCCTGCCCTTTTTTATATCTGGTATAGGGAGATTGGTTATTTGCCGAATTGACCGGGGATGCAGGTCCGCATCTTGCTAACGACTTCAGCGCGTGACATACCCTTTTTAATTCCGCAAGCCTTAGCGGCTTCACGAACTTTACGCTGCGGGGCGTTAATAGGATACGGCTTCGGGTTCGCAGCAATGATCAGACCAGGGTGCTGCTTGGTCATTATGCCTTCGAGCTTGTGGGGCTTGGGGCGTGATCGAAGGTGACCGACTGCTTTGAAGCTTGAGATAATCATAGTCATTTACCCTTACAAATTTCCCCATTTTCCAGGGGGAACTGGTGGGCTTTATGACCTGGTACGGACGTGTAGCCTAACTCGACCTTTGTCTATATACTACCCGGGGTTTGTCTCGTTGTCAATACCCTGTTCAGGATTCTCCGAAATCAGCTGTGTTTGGTTAACAACAATGAAATCCTTGCAGGTTTTACAATAGACGGCAACGGTCCCTTCAACGATGGCAATGTATGCCAAGAATCGCCCGCATATCGGGCAATTTAATTCTTCCACTTCAGGGTTTAATCCAGTGGGTAACTCGCGCCCGCTTTTTGGCAGGATAGTAACGTTTCGGTTATCGATTTTTCCATTCAAGGGCGCACTCCTTCATGGCTATTGGCGCGTTGCCGAAGCCTTTAATGTTTTTCTTTTTCATGCACTCAGAAACGAATTGCTGATAAGCGGAGGTTGTCCGTTTCTTTTTCAGGCAGAGTTCCATGATTGTACCGACTGGGCATGTTGGGACTGTGTCCAATAGTTTATTGATATCAGTGTCATGGGTATTGTCACGGATGATTTCTTTTATTTCGTCGGAAAGACACGGTTGACATTTTGGCATGATATCAGGCCTTCTTCTGTTCGCGTCCCGCAACTTTCATGGCACCCCACAAGACAACAGGTACCGAGAGTGCGAGGATAATTTTTACGGGGATAGGTGTACTCATGGTCTCCTCCTTTGCGATTATTCAGGTGTTTCTTCTTTAGCGGCTTGCCGTTCCTTAGCCTTTGATTGATACCACCGGATACCAAGATCATTCCTGTGTTTCTGTAATCTGGCGGCGACCTGTTTCAGTTCTTCAACAGACGAGAGGGCTTCCAGGTCATGCCGTGTCGCACGACTCATCTTTAAGGTTTCCTCGGCGAGTTCTCTCTCCCAGGGCGGTAGGTTAACTATCATCTCCGGGCGCAGGTCCACTCGTTCCATGGAATTAAGCTCGTCAAGCGTTTGGTTCACTCGCAATATTATTTCGGGATCAGTGATATCGTCGCCGGCGAAACGTACAGCCTCGTTGATTAGACCTGAGCCGGTACCAACGTGACCGAGAGCACATGGTACGCAACCGGTAGCGATTGCGGTGGCCCGGGTTGCTACGGGAGCCGGAACCATAGAGCTTGACTGGTCTATCCCGGAGTCGTTGTTCCGGGATTCATCGGCTGAAATAAGCGGATAATCTTCCTGGGGAACATAGAGTACTTCGTAATCAATAGCTCGTTTCTGCTGATTAATTTTTCTCATCAAATGCCCCTCAAGAGCGTTGCTGAGTAACTGGCCTCCTTGACTTATGACGATGGCGATAATTTGGGCCTTGTTCATAGCACTAGCCTCCTCCTTGCCGGTATTGTAATTTACTGCCGGGCGTAAAGTCAATAGATAAGGGCTTGACAAACTGCATGGAAGTTGAATATACTTTTCCATAATTAAACCGGTTAAAGGTCAATGATGTTTAAGGCTAAACCAGATACCAATTGACGGTTTAGCTATAAACTGCCCCACTAATATCCCTCATAAAGGAGTGTGCTGGTATGGCGGGTGCCCCTAAAGTTTCCAAGATGATGCAGATGTGGCAGCTTCTCGCCCAGGGTTACGCAAAGAATTCTCCGGAAGTAAAGGCGCTGGGAATTAAATCGAGTACTCGTGAGAATTATGCCTCCAAGTACATCAAACTTGGGTCTCCTACGCTAGAGCAATTGAGAAAGGGTAATTATACGTCCCGGTCGACGGGGCCTATTACTCCGACCAGTCTCCCCGGTGGCGAGTCTATCAGTGGTTTTAATGAGAGTACGTTTAAGCCTAAGATTGACACGCCGGAGTCCGACAACGAACAAGAGAATAACCAGGATACTGATGATGAATTCATTCCTGATCTTGATGACGATGGTATTTCTCAAGAAATATTAGGAGGAGATTCGGACATTGATATCCGGGATGAAGACAGCATTGAAATTGATGGGCAGAAGGAGCCGGAGAAGCCGGCGAAACCGTCACAGGAACGCATCGAGGTACGCAAAAATGGGGATGATAATAAACCTGATAACAACGGCAGCGGGCCCAGCATCGTTTCTGAGGGTTTAACCGTTACCGTCAATCTCTCGTTGAAAACCCTGATGCTCTACCAGGTGGCCGCGAACCTGCAGAAAACTCAGGATCCGGAAGTTGAGTTAATGCTTGGTGATTTTGTTGACGTGTGCGTAGAAGACGTTTATAAGGGGCGAGGGTATGACCTGGGCCTCGTTCGAAGTAATGGAGGAAAAAAGCAATGAACCAAAAAAATTTCCTATTGGCCCTTGGTGAAAGAAAAGAGGGGGCACAGGCTGACACGGATATCCTTCTCACTGAGAGTATAACAGAACGAAAGAGAAGGCAGATAGAACGCCAGGAGGAGCTGGACACCGCTGCACATGAGGCCCGGATGGCTGACTTGAAGAAGAAAGTCATCACAAGCGAAGCCAGTGTTGAAAAAGCTTTTCAGGCTCCAACCGAGAAAAGCCCTCTCAGTGTTAAAGGTGAGTTTAATCTTGGTAGTTATGATATACAGGCTATGCAAGAAGACGCCCGACGCCGGACCGAAGAAGCCCAGCGTCAGGCTGAGGAGGCAAGGATGGCTGCTGAAGAACGTGCTCGTAAAGCGGAGGAAAGAGCGCACGAAACTGAGTTACAGGCATTACAGAATCTTTTTAATACACAGATTAACGAACTTAAAAGCCATATCGAGAGCGGGATGTCCAAGGGGAGTTTCCTGCAGCAATACAACGAGGTAATGGAGACAGCAAAGGCTCTCGGTGCCTCAATAGGACCCGCCCAAGGTGTAAATCCGGCTGCGAACCTTGATACCCTTAAATTTCAGCATCAAATGGCCATGGAAGACAGAGAATTTCAGAGGAAGATGAAGGAGTCTGACCGTCAATGGGATATGAAAATGGCGGAGCTGCAGGAGGAACGGTCTTTGAAGCGTGAGGAATTGGCATTACGTCGTAATCAGTACGAGATGTTGTCTAACGCGCCTCGTATGATTGGTGAGGCGATAGGTACAGCCCTATTGGGAGGAACACAGACGACCGATGCCATCTCGAAAAAACCTCGGACCACCCAGGCCCCTTCAGCGCAAAGCAATAAAGCTTTTCATATCGAAGCCTCGCCCGGGGAAATTGGAGAGGCACAGTGTCCCAACTGCGGCGGTACCATTGCCATAGGACCGGAAACATCTGAGGCCTCGTGTGTTAAATGTGGACAAAAAGCTATCGTTACCCGTGTCGGTGCTACGAGCCCGGCGAACATCGATGATTACGAAGAGGAGGAATAAGCCTTGTCCTTAAAAAAAATAGCTGACAAGTACATAACGCCTCTCGGTAAGTCTATACTGCATAATCAAGGCCCAGCGGTGTTCAAAGGTGTTTTTGTTAACTTCCTGAAAAAACAGATGGTCTCCGTTGACCTGGTTGCCAGATGGGTACGGCAAGACCAGTGCCTTTGGTCTCTTTTTAGAGAACAAGACAAGGAGATTGGACGTAAATTTGTGAGCGCGCTTGGTGGTACCGATTGGTTTACAGCCGACTGGGTTATAACTGCAATCGCCGATGAATTTTCCGGTGTAGCTTCGTTGATAGTGAACTGGCCGGCTGCCCGTCAGTGGCTTGAACGCCAGGTCGAGGACATGAAGCAAAATCTTACAGACTAAGGCCAGGGGTATTGACAAACAACTTCTTTTCTGCTTACACTTACCACAAGGGGCCGTAAGGCCTCTTTGTGTTATATGGGCTTTAATTACCAGGAAAAGGAGTTTGTCATGCTGCAAACTAGCAACGAAGAACTCGCAAATCTCGGCTCGAATCCTATCACTTCCCGTATTTCCCAGGACGTTTCCATTCCCAGTTGGTTGTTAGCGCTTGGCTTTGGCCTTCTCGTCGGTGTTGTCGCTGGTCCGGCTATCCTTGCTTCGACCGAAGCGGGCGGCAAGTACCTCGAACGCCAGGTTAGAGAACGGGTAAAGTAACGTCAGGAGTTTTATAATGGACCTAAAAGAGTGGAAAAAAAAGACTCCTGACGAACAGGTGGCTTATTTCAAGGCCCTTAATAAGCCGGAATCGCAGTCGCATGAAGTTCTTTGCTGTGATGTTGAAATAAACCAGGTGAAGACCTGGCTGGAGGGTGTAATTGCTGAAGAACATGACGCAGCGGCCCATTACAGGGAAGCCGCAGATGTTTTGAAGAAATTCTCTCCGGACGTTATTGGAGTAGAGACTGTCAAAATATTCGAAAAGATGGCCAGCGAGGAATATTCCCACTTTCTAAATAACAAGGCTATAGTGGATACGCTCAACAATATCTGCCGATGCAAAGGAAGTCAGGAGTAAACCATGGCTATCAACGAGCCTGCCGCTATCATGATTAATGACCAGATGATTAACGCCGGGTTTTTCGGCGAGGCTCGATGGTTGACGCAATATATCACACCTAACGCGCTCGAAGTCCAGCGGCTTCATTCCGAGATTACCGTAGAAATACCGAGTCAAGATGAGCGGATTATTGCCTGCTGGAAATGGGTGGCCTCCCGTGTTCGGTATGTCACGTTTGTCAACGGACGGCTGTGGATTGCGGGCAAGTCTTCCACACAGAAAGACCTTTGGACGTTACCTGAAATGACGATACGAACAAAGGTCGGTAATTGCGCGGTTAAGTCGTTTTTGCTTACGTCGCTGCTGCGGCGCGAATTACCTGCTAATCAGGTATACTGTGTCCTGGGAAATCTTTACAATGGCAAGGCCGGTGGTCACGCCTGGCTTAATCTCCGAATAAACGGGACTGATTACACCATGGAAAGTACTACCGACCAAGTACCGGCGCTTGTACCGAGTATCAAGACTACAAGGTACGAACCGGTGCATTATTTCAACGATGTCGAGGTACTGGCCGTCCCGGGAAGAACACAGCTCGTACCGTTCACTGACGTTTATTCTACGTGGCTCACCGATTACCTGCACTGGGCGTCCATCGAGAAGGATGCGAGGGGGGCGTAATTTATGTGGACACTAATTTCATCGAAGAAGTTTAACCAGACTTATTCCGGCCCCGCGGAGTTAACCGAGTTCGAGTTTTCCATTCCACTGCCTGACCAGGTTAACCCCTCGTCGTTGGCCAACAATATGATTGACAGCGCCAAGCAGGAGATCACGGAGCAGGGAGGGAAAATATTAGAGGTTCACGTATGGCAGGATACTTCGCCGACGTGGGAAACTCTATATTATGTACGATTAATAGCAGCTCCCCCGGCAGGTGTTAGCAGCCGGATAGCCTGGGCTCCTTTAGTATGGGGGGCTATTATCGCGGGGATTATGATTCTAATCGGCTTGGGGATAATCGCGTATACCGTAACGAAGGCCGGCCAGGTCGTCGAATACGTAGGAGATAAGGCAGGCGGTACCGGGATCAGCTTGATGTTATTGGGAGGCGTTGCCTTGGGAATAGTGGGGATGATTATGCTTGCACGAACAGCTCCGTATGTAGCATCGAGCGTTGAAAGCGTTTCCGGCGTAGCCGCAAAGGCTTTGGGGAAATAATTATGCAGATTCGCAATGTAAAGGTCAAAAATTATACCAATCCTATTGCCTACGGGGATACTTGTCACGTTACTCTGACATTTGAATATATGAGTGAAGAGTATACCACTGTTCGGGTGTGGGCCACAATTGGCAATAATCACGTTTTCGGCATATTCGACCCAATAATATCTGCTGACACCACGTTTGACCTAAGCGCCAGGAGTACCTGGCATACTGTAACGGCAGTCGTTATTATTCCAATCAGCACATCTATCAGCGATAGTGGCATCTACGATATTTATGCCAAAGTGCAAGAGTATCCTAACGGCGGTTGGATTGAGTCTCCTGTCATTGTTGACGCCATTTGGTTTGAAACCTACCAGCCTAACACCCAGACTCTTGAAGTGGACATAGTTCCCTCAAGCGGAGGGGGTTATGTAACCACTTCGCCGGCCAGCAAGGAGGGCCAGAGTACATGGCATGACGGTTATACAGGAACGTTTGACTATGGGACCGTCGTCCAGGTAACAGCCCATCCACTAGCCGGAAAAGTTTTCGACAGATGGGCTGACGAAATAACGGGTGGTGTCAATTACAATAACCCTGCTAATGTACAGCCGATGACAGAACACCGGGCGGTAAAGGCACATTTTAAGGATGAGCCGAATCCTAATCGTGTCTTTGAGATAGATATTCCAAAGAACGACATGGGTTACGTTACCACGGTTCCCGCGAGCCTTGAAGGGAAAAGCGTCTGGCATAACGACGAAACGGGAACATTTCCCCACGGTACGATAATCGAGGTTACGGCCGTTCCTTATCCTGGTTACAAGTTTATAAAATGGACTGATAAAATCCAGCTTGGTATCAATTACAATAACCCGGCCTCTTCGCTTCCTTTGACAAGTGATATGGCCGTAAAGTGTCATTTTGATACCGTTGAATCGACCGAACCGACCGAACCTGAACTCCCTGGCGAGGGTGAAGGTGAAGGCGAAGGCGAAGGTGAAGGCGGAAGTGCAGGTGGCGACCTGGCCGGTAAGGTAATTTTAATCGGAGGAGTTGCCCTGCTTTTGCTTGGCTTGACAAGAAAGTCAAAGAAAGCAGGATAATGCTGATAGATAGTATTGACAGACAGTAACGTCTGTGTTTATACTAGAGAAACCAATGACCCTTGTGGCGAATGCGAACGAAAGCCTTCGGTCGATCAGGGGTGAATAAAGAAAATTAGAGGAGCGGGGCCGCAACCTCAGCGTGAAGCTGGGCGGCCCCGCTCCTTCACGTTGACAGAGCGGCCCCTCCCTCCCAAAATGGAGGAATACATGGCAATCCGCATTGTTGATGATGTTGTTTCCCCTGTTATCGTCTCGGCGGTTGACGTAGTTACTCTCGAATATGCGCCGAATTGGAACGAATGGGCCACTTACGGTATGCTCGCGGGCGGATATATCGCCAGCGCGCTTAACTTTGGTGGCAACATGGTCAAGAACATTGGCATCGCCAGCCTTCCCCTTGCCGTCCGCTCAGTGCGCGACCGCATAAAGGGTGGCGTTTCCGGTTCCGTTTCTTCTCGCCGTCTCTCGTTCCGTCCCTCAGCGGTTTCCAAACTCTCTTCGGGGATCAGGCAGACCGTTGTTCCTGAATTTGAGAATGTCAAAGTTTCGTAAAAATAAAAAGGGGTAGCTACCCCACGGAGGTACATCCCAATGTCCTATGCAATTCTGGCAGAAAGACTCTCTCTGTCCGAGCAGGGCCGACTTCGCGGTGCTGCTGAACGTCAGGCCCGGTTGCGCTTGGCCAAGAAACTGGCGATTGACCCGAAGGCAGCCGTTGATGACAATAATCCCGCGATCATTGCCCGCGACGCCGACTATGTTGTAGACTTCGTTCCCGCCGTAACCTCAGTCGGTCTTTCCGGATGGCGAACCATGCCCCTGGCCGTTGCCGGTACCCTTTACTCAGTGTTTGCCAACAACGTCCCTGCCGCTTTAACACCCCAGGTTCCCAACAATCAGAGCTGGGTGTTCTACGGCCTTGATATCCTCGGCAATGACGCGGCAGTGCATTCCGTTTCCTTTATCCAGTTCGGAATCGGTTCGGCTGCCAACCGGCGTGCCCAGTTTGACCTCGATGGTCTCTATGGAGGCCTTGCGGTCAGTGGTTATTTCTCTCAGCCGGTCGTGTACGACCCGCAGGAAACCGCCACTGTCATGGTCCGTTGCGACGTTCCGACCGGTGTCGGCGGACGTATCCGGCTGATGACCCTTATTGCAGAACCGATACAGCAGACCGTTATCTAGCGGTCTGACAAGTGAATATCAGGGAGGGGGTTATTTCTCAAGAAATACCCTCTCCCGGCTCAACCTAGGCAAGTATCCCTACAGGGAGAAAGGAGAAAGAGTTCTATGAGTCTTGGCGCACAGGTATCCCAAATTTTTCTTGACAGGCAGAAGGTAGCGTATCGCGCACCCCAGGTTTATAATGCAGCGACTAACCTGTACCAGATTACAGGCCCCGTCCTCATTTACATGCTGGGCGGACGAGCGACTGCTGCTGCCGGTGGTGCAACCACGGTTGCTCTCACTGTCAATGGCGTGGCCACTGAAGCCGCCGCCGTCGCCATCAATGGCGCGGTCGGTACCGTCTGGGTAACCCCGTTGAACGTTGCCGGCGTTATCGCCGGCGCTGCTGGTGCCCTGCCGCTGACCACTGCTCTGCTGCATCCGCCGCAGGGTATGATCTCCGGTATTGGCGCAGCCGGAGCCGGCGTGATTGTCGGCACCTTTGCCGTGAGTACCTGGACCGGCGACATTTTCTGTGTCTACCGCAGTCTGGCCCCCGGAGCGGAAGTCCTGCCGCTCTAATCCTTTACTTGACATTGTTAAGGGGGGAGGTCAGCCTCCCCCCTTCCTGAATAACCAGGAGAAGGTAGCTTCTCTAACGAACGAGGAGGATGCTATGGAAGTAGCGAACCTGTATGACAACGGCCCGATATCGCCTATCTGCCAGATTAAAGAGCACCTGGCGATACAGACAGACAATTCCTGGAAGCCCTTTGAAGTAAACTTTATCGAGCCAATACCGCGCTCCAGTGCTCTTGTTGTGGACTTGATAAACGTCTTTTCTGGTGGTGTTGGTGGCGTGCTTGCCCCGGGCGCTTCGATCGCCGGGCAGTTGATTCCAGTTATTCAATGTGACGACAATGAACTTATCCACCTGAGATGGTTTGTCATTGATGACATTGAAGGACAACTCTGGCAGCTTTCCAGTACAGCGAGGTTCGCCCCCCGCGGAGCTCAGGCCGGCGTGAATTTATTCACTCCGACTTTTGACCCATGGCTGGCGACAACGACATTCTGGGTACTGGGCACCACTGGTAACCGGGATGCCAGAATTGGTTGCACCAACCTTGGCGGCGCAGTTCTGCCGCAGGCCCGTGTAGGTTTCTTCGGCTACCGGTATCTTTTGGAGTCCGAGGAAAGAGCTCATCCGAATGCACGGTATCTCCCGTCTCAGGGTAAGTAGAGGAGGTCTACAAAAATGACTAACGCAATCATAAGGCCCTTTATTCGTAAACCAGGCAGCGTCGGGCTTGTCACGGCAACGGGGACTCCAACCCTTGACGCCATTCATGTGCTCGGTGCTAATCGCTCCGGCGTGCGACGGACTGCCGTCATCAGAAAAATCATGTGCTATAACAATACCGGCGCCAACGTTACTCTCCAGTTCGGTACCCGTGACTTTACCGCGCCGGTTCCTTTGTTTGTTCAAATGGTGCCTGACCTGGTGGCTCTTAACGGCCTTCACAATTCATGGGGCGAGGACGAGATCATCCCGGTCGAGTTCTCCCTCGTTCTACTCCCAACGGTAAACGGTCGTGAGGGCAACATCTACCTGCTGGCATCGGCCGCTAATGTCGTTGTGGCAATCGAAGTCGACGAGTTCGGCAGCTAAAGGAGGCCAACATGGCTAAACATGGTCCAGCCGGTTCCGGACCGGTATTCTCTAATAATACCGCCCAGGGAAAAACGCAAGTCATCGTCATGGGAAGTATCAGCCTGAAAAGCGATGGCAGCCAGGTACAAATAGTGAAGAAGGGGTAAGATTATGGCACTGCCTCTTGTAATTGAATATCTTTTGTCCAGGAAAAAGGGAAACGGCAGCATCGTTAATCAGTCAATTTCACATACGATCATCCCCTCTTTTCCCGCTAACGTGATGTATACGTTTGCTCAACTGCCTGGTACTGACTATGCGGCCATTATCTATGAATCAATGATGGCGCCTGACGTGATGCCTCATGCCTTTGATGTCACCACGCAATATTCCGGCAGTCAGTTTTTGACAGGTACGGTTGAGACCTGCTTGACCGGTACTCAACTGAATAGTTTTCTGATCATCAGTAATAATCTCCCGGCCTACATGACTATCAGAAACCGGACTAATGTCGCTCAGTATTATGCCGGCATTGTTTTCTTTCTTTCTATTAAAAGTGAAATCGAGTACAAAGCCGTTATCGAAGAACTTGAGTGGCTCGGAAGTAAGAACATGGGCCCACTGGCTTTACAGGCGAACAGTTTACTCACGTCGATGGCGCAGCGCCTCGGTGTTCCTCGTCCGCCAGAAGGAGGCAGTTAATGAGTGGCGCTTTTCAGATACCGGTAGTAATTCTCCCAACCTCGGCTCCTAACGGAACGGAGACTGAGCTAATCGATGATGCCGTAGAGCATGTGTCACTTGAACCGGTTGCTATAGACGGTACCTCGATTGTCAGGAACCTGGTTGATAAAACCGTCTTCGTTTTTGCCCAGGAACTTGTTGTGGCCGGGGCACCCGGTAACCTGCAGGTATGGGTCGAAGTGTCTCCATATCCGTCCATCATTTCCGCTTCATACTGGGCAGCGCTGGGATTACCGGTTACCATCGTAGGCACCGGCGTCAACAACACGATTCATACCGTGGCTATTCCTTTTGCAACCTACGCCCCTTATATTCGTGTTGTGGCTCAAACTGCAATACCCTCGTTGACGGCCGCCTGGGCCTGCCAGATAATGTTTGCCGGTCAAGGGAGGTAGCAGATGGATAAGCGGTGTTTGACAACTTTAGGAGTACTGGGAGCCGGTGCGGTTGTCACCGGCTTAGTGGTATGGCAGAGTAAAAGGCAGCCTGAGTTCACCGCGCCGGACGTTCCTTTCGAAGAGGTGGAACTTGTAAGCCAAGAAGACATATTGGCCGCCGCTGATTTTGTTGAGCTCGATGATTATTACGTTCAAATATCCCTGTTGTACCGTTCTCATGAAATCAGTTTTGAGGAGTACATGGTACTCTATAATGCCTATGTCCAACGATTCGACGAGCTGTGGGAGGTCTCCGCATGAGAGTTCCAAATGGATTCAAGATAGATGAAGCCGCCTGGGCGCTTGTCCAAGGCCTCATTTCTTATTGGGGAATAACCTCAGCTGATGGCAATGCCGGTGGGACAACGTTCGTTTGTGACGACCTGGCCAACGAGCCGAGCTATGCGAACCACGCGGCGAAGATCCTTACCGGGCCTGCAGCCGGCCAGGTGAGGGATATCGACACTCACCCTGCAGGAACAAACACCGTTA
>Ga0172377_10004279_pt1 | contig 14708 bp, 10 predicted proteins | sample Pumphouse3metaG_FD_119749 | JGI IMG/M metagenome (GOLD analysis project Ga0172377, IMG submission 119749) | Leachate microbial communities from a municipal landfill in Southern Ontario, Canada - Pumphouse #3 metaG | ecosystem: Engineered > Solid waste > Landfill > Unclassified | place: Canada... | reverse complement strand
TAGAAAACAGGCATCTTATCATTCGTTTTTTGTGGATTTGCCTGTGGCAAGATAGCAACACAATATAATGTCGAGTAAGAATGAATCTTGCTTTAAGACATAAATCCGGAGTATAATTGATGGATAGAGCCAAAGCACATAAGCGCCAGTTTAAGATCAGTACGAAAGAAGCGACCAGCTTAATCTTGCGCTATATCCGTAAAAAAGTTACTCAGCAGGTCAGGGCAGTGGCAGGCATTATTATTTATCTGTTGCTATTTCAAAGCATCGTATTGAGAATACCATTTATCGATGCTTCTACCATCACTTTTGGCATGGTGATGGTTATAATTGGATTAACTTTCTTCATGGAAGGATTGCTCTTAGGCATAATGCCTATGGGTGAGGAGATAGGTATTCGATTACCCCAAAAGGTTGGAGTGTCTTCAATTCTTATAATTGCCTTTATTCTGGGGCTTGGAGCCACATTTGCCGAACCAGCCATAAGCGTGCTGAAAGTTGCCGGGAGTTCTATCTTGGCATGGGAAGCACCGCTACTTTTCCTACTCCTAAACAAATACGCCGGTTATTTGGTCGCTGCGGTTGGAGTTGGAGTAGGCATTGCGCTTGTTATGGGCATGATTCGCTTCATAAAGGGGCATTCTCTTAAAGCCTATATATACATCATGATCAGTTTACTTATAGGTCTTTCCACATATGCATATCTAAATCCTAACTTACGATATCTTCTGGGCTTAGCTTGGGATTGTGGAGGTGTAACTACTGGCCCCGTTACGGTACCATTAGTATTGGCTTTAGGTATTGGAATTAGCCATGTTGCCAATCGCGGCGGCGAGAATACCGAAGGGGGCTTTGGAGTTGTAACGCTTGCTTCTTTGGCTCCGGTTATAGCCGTAATAGTATTGGGCATAGTTATGTCTTTCAAGGTACCTCTCCCCGGACCGGATAATGCATTTTTTTCTAAAGATAACCCAAATAGTCGGTTTCTGTTCGAAAATGAACATCAAATGAAAGATTATGCAATTGGAAAGGCAAGTTATATTGCTCAATTGCAGATGTTCGACGGTAATCAAGATGCTTTGATGGGTTATGTTGCAGATATTTCTGCTGATGAAAATCGAATTCGCGAAGTTTTTGGCTCTAAAATCGGTTTTCGTAAGTGGCTCGAAGAAAACGGATCCGAGCAGCTTAAGGCTAAGAACCAGAAGCTTCTTAGTAGCGAGCTTAACGATATAGAAGCCAATGAATTTGCTATCGATAGTAAAAGTGCTATTAACAAACTAAAACGAAACACAATCAATGCGCTAAGGGCAATAGTTCCTCTATCCCTGTTTCTATTAGCGGTTCTATATTTTATTCTTAAAGAGCGGCTGGTGCGTCCGGATGAAGTAGTTTTGGGATTGGTATTTGCTATTTTGGGTATGGCGATGTTTGGAGGAGGAATAGAGTTAGGGCTCTCTAAATTAGGTGATCAGGTGGGCTCCAATCTTCCCGTTTCTTTTACTGCTATGGAATATCCCCAAGATCAGATTATAATTAATGGATTTGATGCCGATAATGTCAATACCGCTATTATGGCAAATGGTGAAACGAAAGAGTTTTTTTATTATGAGGAACATGGGAAAATCTTAACTGTACCCTACAAAGCAGAGCTACATGATAAAGAGCGGCAAGCGTATCGCTATATACCTCAAAGAGGCCCGCTTTTTGGTAAACATGCCTATAGCATAGCAGGGATTCTTGTGGTCTTATTTTTTGCCTTTGTTTTAGGGTATAGCGCTACATTGGCAGAACCAGCGCTTAATGCTTTAGGAATTACGGTTGAGGATATTTCTGCAGGAGCATTCAGAAAGACTCAACTTATTCAATCGGTTGCTTTTGGAGTAGGGGCTGGAATTATGCTAGGAGTAGTTAAAATTATCTGGGATGTTCCTCTATATTGGTTTTTGCTACCTTTGTATGTAATCCTGTTAGTTTTTACGAAGTATTCCACAGAAGAATTTGTAAATATTGGCTGGGATAGTGCCGGAGTTACAACCGGACCTATAACTGTTCCTTTGGTGCTGTCAATGGGCTTGGGGATAGGGTCTCAAGTTGGAGTGGTAGAAGGATTTGGCATCCTTTCACTGGCTTCAGCTTGCCCAATTATATCTGTATTGGGGATGGGCATATACGTAAATTACAAGCGAAGAATCTATTTAACCAATGCAGAACCAGATAAGCAGGAGCTTGCTGCTGAGGATGTGGCATTATGAGTTTGGTAAAGATTTGTATCATCACTCCTAAGGTTGTATCAAAATCTATTGTTGAAGATTTATTGGCTCTTGGGATTCGTCACTTTTTTGTGGAAGTAGGTAGAAATTCCATCCTTGATAAAATTGTACCTGTAACTGGGATTTTTAGCCGTAGAGCATTGTTGACCTATCCCATCGAGATTGTTAGCTTCTTTACCGATGAGGATGATGAGAGATCGGTGCTAAGCTACATTGCCAAAAAATACGATTTATATTCTCCTGGTAAAGGTAGCATCTATAGCCAAGATATTAGCGTTATTGCCAAACATCCAGATTATGATTTGGCGCAAGAAATTCATTTTAAGGCAAAACAAGCAGATAATTTTTACCGTCAGTTAACCGGAATATCTTGTGTGGTGCAACGGGGAGAAGGTGATAAAATTGCGCGAATATCACTCAATTTTGGAGCCAGTGTACCCGCTACTACTTATGGAGAAGGCTCTGGAGTAAGAGATAAACTGGGGCTTTTTCGTATAACTATTCCTCCTCAGAAAGAACTCGTCAATCTCGTGCTTAGCAAACACGATACAAATCCGGTAATGGAACTTTATATTTCAGAAGCAAAATTAGATGAACCGGGTAGAGGAATAGCATATCTGTATCCTATCAAGCAAGGCATTGTAAATACCAAGATATCACGCTCCAGAATAGATCAGGCTGCCAGTCTAGAACAGATGGTTTCCGCCATAGATTCGCTTAAAGGTGGCATGGAATGGAGAAAATCAAGCTTGGAAACAGAGGCTACAAAACGCCACGATTACCTGTACAATCTTGCGGAATTGAACCTTATTTGCGAAGAAGGACGCGGGATATCTCTTACTGAAGCGGCAATGAGTAGCGGAGCTCCGGGTGCAACAATTTGTAAGATCAAATATGTAAAATTAGATGATAACTTGGATACAAGACGCAATATCCGCGAAGTTTGTAAAATGATAGTACCAAGCAATCTGGTTCCAGATATTGCCAATGTCCTTACTAAAACCGGATGCTTCGAAAATGAATCTATGGCACTACTCTATACGGTACCGGTGGAAAAAGCATTCACCTACCGAGCTAAAGATATAAAAAAGAAACATAAGCATTAAAGAACTAAGCCCCAATTTCATATTTCGATTAATGGGCAAAACATTTGGGCTGCCAAACTCCAGCTTGGCAGTGGCGGCAAAGTTGCCGGAATATGTTAAGTCAGCCACCATTTTTCCTGCTTGATAATAAAGACTATTTCAATTGTTTCCAATTCATTCCTCAATTCCATATACAGGCTTTAGATTGGGTTTGTCGGGAGATTATCCCTCCTTACCCGATGATCTCTGGATGAAGTTACGCTATTGGCAGCTTTATCTTTTTAGGGGAGAATGAGTTTGTCGCTTGCATTTGTAGAGTTAACAAGAAAAGAATAAAAGAAATCGAACAAAGTGAGATGGCAAAAATATCTCTTGTCAAAATACCCGATAATCTGAATCTTGCCTTTTAAAAGAAATGCTTTATCCATATATAAAGAGTAAAATCAAGGAGTGCAAAATGGAAGACAGTAACAGCAGGATTCCCAGAACCTTACCCGTTCTGCATTTGAATAACGTGGTAATGTTTCCCTACTTGTTGATGCCACTTGTGGTAACGGACGAGGAATCCAAGCTTGTGATAGATCATGCGCTTTCGAACGATAAATTGATGGCATATTTCTTGGATAGAGGAGGCGAAGGCGATGCTCAGCAACTGGAGAGCATTGGCACAGCCGTAACTATTTTACGGATGCTGCGTAATCAGGATGGTAGCATCAGCTTATTGTTGCAAGGTACCTCGCGCATTCGTATGCAGCGTGCTACACAGCATGAACCATTTATTATGGTGGATGTTGAGGTGATTCAAGAACCTGTGAACGACGACATGGAAGTGCAGGCATACCGAACTATCGCCTTAGAGTTGCTGGATAAAATCTCTCAAGAAAGTAGTTTGCTAAACCGTGAGATGATTGCAGGACTTTCCAATATTAAGCAGAGTGGCAGAGTGGCCGATATTATTGCCGGAAATATTGAGCTTCAGATATCGGATCGACAGAGATTACTGGAATTGGTAGAATTGAAGCAGCGCTATAAGTATCTAAATAATTGCCTTGCCGAGCTTATTCGCCAAATGCGTGTAGAAAACCACATTCGCAGTAATATCCAATTGGAGATGAATGAAGATCAGCGTCGTTATTATCTGCGCGAGCAGATGGATGCCATTCGCCGCGAGCTGGGTGAGACCGATGAGGTGAGTAAAGAAATCTACAAATGGCAAGAGTTAATCGAGAAAAACAAATTGCCTGAGTATGTTAAAGATGTTGCTAAAGACGAACTAGAGCGCTTATCGGTTATGCAACCTGCATCTAGTGAATATGGCGTGATTCGCAATTATCTGGATTGGATAGTAAACCTGCCTTGGACAAAATATAGCAAAGATAGATTGGATCTCAAGAAAATTGAACGAGTACTTACCAAAGATCATTATGGTTTGGAAAAGCCTAAACAGCGCATATTGGAATTTATTGCGGTTAAAAAACTTAAGGGTCAGCTGAAAGGACCAATTTTGTGTTTTGTAGGACCTCCTGGTACGGGCAAAACTTCTATCGGAAAATCGGTGGCAAGAGCCCTGAATCGCAAGTTTATCCGAATGTCTTTGGGAGGAATTCATGACGAAGCAGAAATAAGGGGTCACCGCCGGACATATATTGGCGCAATGCCAGGCAAGATTATTAACGAAATCAAGCGTCAAGGCACTGCAAATCCCGTGTTTATGCTAGATGAGATCGATAAACTTGGACGTGATTTTAGAGGGGATCCGGCTTCGGCATTGCTGGAAGTGCTGGATCCAGAACAAAACAACAGTTTTGTGGACAATTACCTAAATCTGCCCTTCGATCTATCGGAAGTGATGTTTATTACAACTGCAAACTCTCTGGAAACAATACCTCCACCCCTGCGTGACCGCATGGAAATCATCGAATTTACTAGCTATTTAGAGCACGATAAGATAGCTATTGCCAAAAGCTATTTAATTCCTCGCGAAAAAGAGGATAATGGATTGGGCGAGCTGAACGTTAACATCACCAAAGGTGCACTGCAAGAACTAATAAGATACTATGTGCGCGAAGCCGGAGTGCGCAATTTGCAACGCCGGATTGGTTCCATATTCCGCAAGATAGCCCGCGAAGCCGCACTTGGTGAAAGGGGGCCTTGGAGTATCAAAACCAAAGATGTGGGCACCTATTTGGGACCCCATAAGTATAACTTAGAGATGGCAAACCGCAAACCCGAAATTGGTGTCGCTACAGGCTTAGCGTGGACCATTTATGGTGGAGAAATCCTGTTTTGTGAAACTACTCGCATGCCGGGTAAGGGCGCAGTAGTCCTAACCGGATTGTTAGGAGAAGTGATGAAGGAATCTGCCCGCATCGCCCTTAGCTACTTGAAGGCACACCATCAGCAGCTCAATATTGATGCCAAAGATTTCTCCAGCTACGATATTCATATCCATTTCCCCGCCGGAGCTGTGCCTAAGGATGGTCCATCTGCCGGAATAACTCTTACAACTGCACTTGCTTCTTTGTTTATGCAACAAAAAGTGAAGCACGATATTGCCATGACCGGCGAAGTAACTTTGCAGGGCAAAGTGTTGGCTATTGGCGGGCTTAAGGAGAAGATGCTGGCAGCTAAGCGTGCTGGAATCAAGAAATTAGTTATACCAGAAGAGAACAAAGAAAGTATTGAGGATTTTGATGAGGAGATAGTATCTGGAATGGAGATCACCTTTGTTTCGGATGTGGCTCAGGTTTTAAAAGCACTTATTATGCCGGCTAAAAACTCGTAAAACTATGGAGCGATATCCAAATATTAACATTTTGCTAAACTTGCCGGAGCAATATATTCCCAAGGCAGAGTTTGTATTGCGGACTTACTGCTACATTCTCAGGCTAAATCCAAAGTTTATTTACGGAACTCACTTTGAAGCGACACATCTATATTATGGACCTCGCACTCAAAGAGACTATCCGGTCCAGATCCATTTCGATCCAGAAACTGCAGATTTCTTCGAAAAACGAGAGCTGTATCCGCTTGATCGAGTGAATTTCTGCAGATTCAAGAATATCCATTTGCCATTTTTGTTTTCTATGGGCGGTGCGATATTTTCCTTTTCGCAAGATATATGTATTTTGCGTAAGGACATTGTGGCCAGCGGGTTCTACTTTCTTACCTGTTGGCATGAGTATATTTTTAGCAATCTTGGCTTACCCAAGGGGAGAGTAGATTTTAAGGAAAGTCTGCAATACCGATGGGATTTTACCGAAACGCCGGTGGTAGATATCTATTGTAATGCTTTACTCTATGCTATTCAACAGGTATTACCAGAATTCATTAGAGATATCAACTGGCAAGAAGACCGCAAATTTGTGTTAAGCCTTTCTCACGATATCGATTATTGGCGGTATTGGGAGCCCGATACAGTTTCTGATACTTTTAAGTATAATCTGCAAACCATGTATAAACGTCCTGTTAATGCAGCCTATAAACTTCTGGGACACTATCTGCATAAAAGATTTGCCTATAACCATTTCAAAAAGCTGCAAAGCATCTTGCATAAAGAAACCGATATGAATGTTCGATCTACTTGGTTTCTATTAGCAAGCGACCAATTCGAAGATAAGCGCCAGAATTATATTACAGATATGGCTATCCGCGAAGAGATAATAGATTTATTGGGGCAGGAAGATGTTGGGTTGCATGGTTCGCCGGAATCTGCCTTTGATCTTGATGTGCTTAAAACTGAAATGGAACGCCTAGAGGCATTGGGTTTCATTGTATCCGGATTTAGAACTCACTATCTGCATTTTGATTATCAGAAGAGTTTTGCAACTTTGGAAGCAGCAGGTATTAAGTACGATAGTACTTTGGGATATTGGGAAAACATTGGATTTAGAGCGGGTATCTCTTTTCCATTCTATCCATTTAACTTAGCTGAAAATAGACCGTTTCGTGTATTGGAAATCCCCCTTATCGTAATGGACACAACCTTGTACTCACACAAAGCCATGAGCTTAAGCCGCCGAGAAGCTTGGCTTACACTTAAACGCCTGATATCGGTGGCAGGCCAGTATCAATCGCATTTGTCACTGCTTTGGCATAACACTTCATTTGATCCTGTGGATTATCCCGGATGGGGCGCTTTGTATTATAAAACTATTCGCAGTGCTTTACGCAGCGGCGGTTGGGTAACATCGCTTAAAGATATATATGAAGAATGGGTAACCTTAAGTTACTAAAGGAGATATTATGAAATCGTTGCTTTGGAAAATTTGGTTTATCTTCTTTATGTTCCTATGTTTATTAGGCTACTTTTTACTGATTGTTTGTAAGATACTGTTGCCTAAAACGGCGTATCGGAAAGTGGTAAATGCTTGTGTGAGATTTTGGGGGAGAACAACAGTACTTAGTACCGGCTCCCAAGTTGAGACTTTCGATTTGGACAAGCTACCAGGGCACAAACAGATTTGTTTTGTAGCCAATCATCAAGGGATGTTCGATATTCCCTTGGTGCTGGGCTTTATCGGACGTCCCACGGGATTTATAGCTAAACAAGAACTCTTCAAGATTCCCGTGTTGTCATGGTGGATGCACGAAATTCCCTGCGTTTTTATAGATCGAGCGTCGGCTCGAAATGCGATGGCATCGTTCACAAAAAGTGCAGCCGTTATTGAGCAAGGTCATCCTTTGGTTATTTTTCCAGAAGGAACGCGAAGCAGAGGTGACGAGATGGGACGCTTTCATTTGGGTAGCTTTAAGCTGGCGGTAATAGCAAAAGCCACAATTGTCCCCGTGGCAATTAAGGGAAGTTGGCGTGTTTACGAGATAGATAAAAAAATCCATCCAACTGTACTAAAGCTCAAAGTACTGGATCCAATTTTGCCTCAAGATCACATCTACAACGATAAACATGCTCTTGCCGAAACATTGCGCTCGCAAATACAATCTGCCCTCAATGAGATGTAGTCTATTGCAAATTAATACTGTTGCACAAGGCTCATGATGTTTGTTAAGAGTCTGCTATCAGAATTTTACCTTAATACAATGGGTATGGCTATTGATTCAGGATTGCATCCTTCACCTATAATGCCCACAACTTGCTAATGGATGAATAAATAAAAATGCCCCCTCGAAAAAAGAGGGGGCAGAATATATTGATTATTATACCGAGATTACTTCCATTACTTCTGGAATTTCTTCTTTCACAATACGTTCAATTCCTGCTTTTAGGGTAAGAGTGGCCATGGGACAGCCATTGCAAGCGCCTTTGAGACGGACTTCTACCACGTTATCTTCCCTTATATTGATAAGTTCAACATCACCACCATCAGCTTGAATTGCGGGGCGAACTTTATCTAATACTGCTTCGAGTTTTTCTCTATCAATCATGAAAACCTTCTTTATTTGGCTTGGTTCAAGGTGTATGTCTTACCTGAAGGAGCAAAGAAATCGGCTTGATTATCGGAAAGAGTGGCAATCTTAACCATACCACTATCGCTATGATAGTACCAGCTTCTTTCTAGGGGTTTGTAGCTGAGTTCAAGCTCTTCTGCGGGATTGTCGACATCTTCTACTCTAATTTCGTTTTGACGTATTGTAATCCTGAGGTTTTTACCATCTTGATTGGCATATTTAATTACCTCTTCATTGGGTCCCATGGCGATTGGGTTGCTGCCAGTCCAAAACTCGATTGTGTTAAATAAAACGACATCTGCAAAAGCTGCCACATTATACACTGGGACAAAAGAAAGTACCCAAAACATGATTTGGTTCATCCATTTGTTACCGAAACTTTCATTGAATTCATACACTTTGCGGGTTGCGGCAAAGTTTCCAAAACAACCTGCCACTCCAACGGTGAGAATGATGGCTACAAGAGCCATGCTTACGAGCTTAACGATTCTGTTCATTACATATCTCCTTATTTACTTCATTGTGAGTGCTCAAATAATAAAATGCCGGAATTACAATTAAGGTTAGGAGGGTAGAAACAACTAATCCGCCAATGGATACAATACCCATAGACATACGAAATTCTTTACCCGCTGAGCCCACACCCAATGCCATCGGTAGCATTCCGATAACTATAGATAGTGTACTCATAATAATTGGTTTTAGTTTCATCTTTCCGGCTTCTAACAATGCATCGTGAGAACACATACCTTCTTTGCGCTTCACATTTACATAGTCTAATATTAATATAGCGTTATTTACCACAATGCCAACCAACATTATGATTGCCAGCATCGAGAAGATATTGATTCCCACTCCGGAGAAAAAGAGTGCTAATATAACTCCAATAATGGCCAAAGGTATGGTAGCCAATATTATAAGTGGTTGTGTGAAGCTTTCCAGAATAGCAGCAAGCAGCATATAAGTTAGCAATACTGCAATTAGAAAAGTTCTGATCATATCCACCATAGTTTCATTTAACATTTCAGCTTCCTGGCCCCACCTAATTCTGTAACCGTTGGGAAGTTGTAGGTTATTCAATCTTTTTGTAATTTCGCCGTTCAATTGACCGGTTGAGAATCCTTTGGCGGCGTTACCGGTTATCTCGATTGATTTGTAACGATCTACGTGGATAAGCTGATATACTCCGGCTGCAAAGCTGATATCTACTAATTGGGATAGCAAATAGCTTTGGCCGTTTACTACCATGCTCATGTTCATAATCTTATCGGGATGGTTTACGTCTTCATCGGGCATGGTTAGCCTGATATCGTATTGATTTCCGCTTTCACGATAATATGTATTTACCATGCCTTCGATGCTGGTTCTGAGGGCGATGGCTAAATCGTAGACCGTAGCACCGATTTCTGCCAGCTTTTCGCGTTTGGGGTAGAGTGTAAGTTCGGTGGTGCCAGGTCTGGAGCTGCTATCAACATTCAGGAGTCCGGGTATGTCTCGAATCTGATCCATAACGTCAATTTTAAGCTGTTCAAGCACATCTTGATCTTGTCCTTGAATGAAAAAGCTAATACCAGAACCACCCATGCCTACATTACTCTGATCACTAACCTTAATAATGGCATTGGGGATATCTGCCAAATCTTTGGTGATAACGCCAACCATATCCAACGTAGTCAAAGATCGGTCGTCTGCATCAACCAATTTAACGTCTGTGCTGGCAACATTACTAGCTGTATTTATGAAGCCTTGAGAGCCGATGTTGCTTACAACGTGTTCAACTTCATTGTGCTTGGATACACGTTGGTTAACTTCCTCAACAACTTTCGCAGTCTCATCTAGGCTAACTCCTTCTGGAAGTTCAACGCTAACAGTCACATTGCCCTGGTCCATTGCCGGCATTAGTTCAAATCCTAATCCCGGAACCAATAAGAAGCTGGCAAAAAGCATCAATACAGAAACCACCAAGATACCAATGCTGGTGCCTTTGTTGCGCAATACAAAGCGCATAAACCGCAGGTAATAATCCGAAAAACGATCGAAGATACGGTCGAATCTCAACCCGAATTTATTGGTCTTAGCTTTGTCCGGAATGATGATAGAAGCCAACATGGGGGTGATAGTAAACGAAGAAATCAGAGAGAAAATTGTGGCGAAAGTAACTGTGAGGGCAAACTCCTTCAAGAAGCCTCCCACCATAGACTTCATGCTTGCCATTGGCAAGAATACAACGATGTTTGTGAGTGTTGAGGCCAATACTGCAATCGTTATTTCTGCCGTTCCTTTGAAAGATGCTTCCTTGCGTCCGTTTCCCATCTCTTTGTGGCGGAAAATATTTTCTATAACAACCACAGAGTTGGTTACCAGTATTCCTACCGCTGTAGAGAAGCCGGTAAGGGTAAGCATATTAAGAGTAAATCCAGCAGCTTGGAGGAATATGAAGGTGGAGATAATCGATATTGGCATCGAAAGTGCAACAATTATTGTGGAGCGGAGGTCATGCAAGAAGAGCAAGAGAATAAGACCCGTAAGTAGGATTCCCATCCATATCGTATTCAGAGTATCCGCAACGGTAGAACGCGTAAACTCGCTATCGTCGCGAATTACATTCAACAGCGTATTAGGTGGTAATTCCGATTGCAAAGCCGGGAGTTCTTTCCTAACTTGTTCGGCAATGTTAACCACGTTTCCGTCAGAACTTTTTGTGATCGAAAGCCGGATGATATTGTTATCCGCAACTTGGTTTTTTACATTGAAATATGTAGCTTTTTGGGTAACTTTTTCTTGTCCGTCAATCACATTTGCCAAGCTACCGAGCTTTTTGGGGCCAGACATAGTGGGAATATCCAGATTTGCAATATCCTGGACACTGGAAAATTCACCTTTTAAGCGTACAGAATACTGTTGGTTTCCACTAATAAAAGTTCCGGCTGGCATATCCATATTGTGTGCCGCAAGAATTTGGTTTAATAAAGTAGGGGAGATGCTGTTTTGAAATACCACGCGATTGGGCACTTCTATGCCAATCTCCCGTTTGGCTCCACCGTTGATGCTAACTTGAGCCACACCTTCGATCTGAGAGAGTCGCTCTTTGAGCTGACCATCTGCCAATTCGTAAAGTTCGCGACTGTCCATATCTCCCGAAAGCACTAAATCCATAAAGGGGAAGGCACTGAAATCGAATTTCTGTACCGATGGTCGATCTACTCCATCCGGTAAATCGTTCAATACGCCATCTACTTTATCCTTAACTTCAGAATTACCTACATTAATATCTTTTCCCTGTTCAAATGCGACCAATATGATCGATACGTTTTCTATGGAATAGCTCTGGATATAGTCAATTTGGGGGACTGTAGCTGCTACTTCTTCCAATTTTGCGGTAACCTGAGTTTCCACTTCGCGAGGTCCGGCGCCAGAATACACTGTCATGATGGAAACGTAGGGGAGTTCCACATCCGGCATCAAATTCAAGGGCATTTCCATGTATGCCATTGCACCAAACACCACAAAGACCAATATTGCCATTGTTACCATTACTGGCCGGTCTATGGATATTTTTGCTAAAAACATATTAGTTACCTTCTATAATCCGAATCTTGGCACCTTCAGTAAGAGATTTTATGCCTTCAGTAATAAGCAGATCTCCTTCTTGCAGTCCCTCTGTAATCTCGTATTTCAATTGATCGGTAACACCTGTAGTAACAGGCACCTTAGTGGCCTTATTGTCGCGCGCCAACCAAACAAATGCTTCTCCGTTTTCTCTAACCAAATGATGACGATCTACGATTATCACATTTGGCAAGCGCAATACTTGTACGCCAAGCTCAGCGGTTATCCCAAAAGCAAGATCATTACGGTATTGAGGAAATTCAGCTTCGACGCGAAAAGCTTTGGAAGCAGGATCCAACGCCATGGCTATTTCAGATATTCTTCCACTTATTTCAATGTCGCTCCATCTTGCTTTGACAATCCCGCCTTTTTTTACTTTGTCGATTTCCCCTTCAGGTACCATTAATGTGGCCTTATATCCATTTGTAGAGCTTATCGTAAAGAGATCTTTTCCAGGGAAAACTTTTTCGGAAACGTTCACCATTATATCGGTAATCACACCACTAATGGGGGCTTTAACGAAAACCATCTGTTCGCTGGATTCCAGATTTGCCTTAGATACTTCCCATTGAGTTTTAACGTTTTCATAATCCTGCACCGAAATTGCGCCCTGCTGATACAATCTCAGCATGCGTTCATGAGTAGCGTCGATGCTGTTAAATGCGGTTTTTGCCTGCTCATATTGGGCAGAAGGACTATTGTGTGGAAATGTAACAATCACAGAATCCTTTTCTACTCTATCGCCCACTTTGGCTTTGATGCCTGTTACCACATCGCCAAGCATCGCTTGAACTGTAGATTCTTTGATGCCTCTAAGAGTGGCATTGTATCTTAATTGCTGTATAAATGTGTCTTTTGCTATTTCAACAACTCGAACCGGAATACCAAGTTCTTCGTGAAGTTGATCCATGCTTTTGGCATCCTGCTTTTTCTTACCACATGCGCTAAGTAGAAATACAAGGCTTATTGCCACTATTAAATATGTTGTTATCTTTCTCATTTATCTTACTCCACTGCTAATTTATAACCTAAGGATTTTGTGAATTCTCGTTCTGCGCTTATTACTTCATATACAGCGCTAATGAATTGAAGGCGAATGGAAGCCAGAGTTGTTTGTGCATCAAATACTTCCAGTTGAATTCCCATTTGATTGTCAAAGCGAAGTTGGGCTAATTCCAGATTTCGCTCAGCCATGGCAATATTCTGTTCTTGCACTTCATAGTTTTGCAAAGCATATTGTAGCTTTTGGTGATTCTGTTTTATTTGAAGACGGATAAGTTCCTTACTATTTTCTTGTTCAAGCTTGGCGATAGCAAGATCGTGTTTTGCATAACTTGCTTTGCTGCGATTGGAAAGACCCGTGAAGATGGGCAAACTAAAGCCAATGCCTACCGAGTATTGAGTGCCAAAATCATCGGATTCGATGCGGTATTCATCAGCGGCAGAATACAAAGATGCGCTGGCACTAAGGGCAATATTCGGCAAAAAATTGCTGCGCTCGGCGTTGTATTGTAACTGCTTAACTTGGGTTGCTATATCAAGCAATTCCAGCTCAATTCTATTTTCTGCGGCAATACTTTGAGCTTCTTGCAAAGTCAAATCGGGAATATTGGGTAATACAAATTCTCCTTCGGGGATCAATTCGCTTTGTTCAGAGCCAAGTTGCCTGCGAAAAGCGGTAAGAGCTAAACTATAATTGTTTTGGGCTTGTAGCAATCCCGGCTCAAGTTTTGCCACCTCGAGTCTGGCGCTAAGCAAATCAAATTCAGAAACCTGACCTTCCTGTGCAAGCAGTTCCACTCGATTTAGGTGCTTGCGCGCAGTAGATAATGCTTCTTCCTGTATCTGTACTACTTTTTGGGCTAAAAGTGTTTGATAAAACATATTAGTAGTTTCTAACACAATATCTTGTTCTTTTACACTATAGTTGAGGCGTTGGATGCTGCGATATCTATCCACTGCCTTGATGCCGTTTATTAACTTTCCACCCAAGAACAGAACTTGATCCATCTTTAATTGCATAGCCAATGAACCTTCCTTTTGAGGTGAGGAAGGCATCATTCCCCCCACTATTCCATCCAATGCTCCGGCAATTAGTTTATCGGTATCTGTTGCCTCATTATCATCCAGCATCGAACTAACGCTGGGAATCTCTCCGGTTGCAGAATCCGGCAGATATGTTTTAGAAAGCGAATATGAGCCCTGAAGATTCAATTGGGGCAATAAACTGCCTCGCACGTCTCGATATTGTTCATCTGCTTTGGATATTTCTTCGGTGGCTACAAGCAACTCCTTGTTGTTTTGTTTTGCCAATTGGATGCTTTCACCCAAC
>Ga0172377_10004277_pt1 | contig 14713 bp, 15 predicted proteins | sample Pumphouse3metaG_FD_119749 | JGI IMG/M metagenome (GOLD analysis project Ga0172377, IMG submission 119749) | Leachate microbial communities from a municipal landfill in Southern Ontario, Canada - Pumphouse #3 metaG | ecosystem: Engineered > Solid waste > Landfill > Unclassified | place: Canada... | reverse complement strand
TCCAGAATAATAAGCCACTTTCAGGAATTAATAAGCCCATATTCAGTTATACAAATAATACTAATAAACAAACAACTAGTGCGATAAGGGATACTCCCTCTATCAAAGCTGCAGATATAATCAAATTAGTTCTTATATCATTGGCAGCTTCTGGTTGACGTGCTATGCCGTTCATAGCCTCTGATCCGATTTTACCAATTCCTATGCCTGCTCCTATTACTGCTATACCAGCTCCAATCGCTGCTCCAAATTTTGCTACGAATGCGTTAGCTACTAAAATTTGTACTAATACTGTTAACATATTTTTAATTTTTAAATTAATTATTTTATTTCTTTAACTTCTTTCTTTTTAGATCCTTCTTGTGCAAGTCCTATAAATACAGCCGATAACATGGTGAAAATATAGGCTTGAATGAATGCTACTAGTAATTCCAGCAAATTCATAAATATATTAAAAAATACTGATAGTATAGTAAATGACCCATTCATAACGGGCCCCATACTGGCTGTAATAAATACTAAGCATGTTAAAATTACCATTGATAAGTGACCAGCGAACATATTCGCAAAGAGTCGAATCATTAGGGCAAATGGCTTGGTAAATATTCCGAGTATCTCTATAAATGGCATTATCGGGATTGGGACTTTTAACCATAGAGGCACATCTGGCCAGAATATATCTTTCCAGTATTTTTTCGTTCCAAAGAGATTTATAATCACGAAGGAGAATAATGCTAAGACTAGTGTTATGGCTATATTTCCAGTTACATCTACTCCGGCAGGCCAGAATGGAATTAGACTCATCAGGTTATTGATAAGTATAAAAAAGAAAACTGTTAATAGGTATGGAGAGAATTTTTTATAGTTCGGTCCTACACTCCCTTTTATTACCTCATCTTCTACCCATATTATCATGGCTTCCATGGCTCCTCTGAATCCTTTTGGCGCAGGTGAGTCATAATTTCTATTTTTATACCATTTTACTAGACTAAAGATAATGATTAGTAGAATTAAACTATTGATTAATATAGCTATAGCTATCTTGGTTAATGATAAATCTAGTGGTCTGACTACATTACCTTCTGGGTCGTTTTCTACTATTTTATCTTTATATCTGCCTTTTTCGTGACTTATATAGAATCCTTTATAGTGTTCGCCATTTTCTTTCATTCTTTTAAAAGAAAATATGTGCCATCCAGTGTATTTGCTATAAAGAATTACTGGTAGATTGAAGCATAGATTATGTTTCCCTATTTTGGTTATCTCCCAGTCGTATGAGTCGTATATGTGTCCTAATGCTATCTTCGCTACATCGATTTTCTCTTCTTGTTCGTCTGAGCTGTCATCTAGGGCTACGGTGTCTGCTATTATAGCTTCGCTGTCTGTTAGGGCTAGGCTATCCTGGGACAAAGTTGTCTCTGTGCTTGTATTTTGCGCTATGATAGTCCGAGTATTCGATGCTAGCATTGCCGTAGAAGATAAAAGCATTAAAAGTGCGACTGATAATATTTTAAAGTTTTCTTTTATCATGACATACAAACTTGAATAATATTATCTTTAAGCTCTATGAATCCTTCTTCTATTTGGAGGGTGTATTCTTTTTGTTCATGTACGTATTTTATTTCACCTTTTTCGAGTGAAGAAACTATCGGTGCATGGTTTACGAGTATAGTGAAATTTCCCATCTTTCCTGGGAGGATTACACGTGTTACTGTTCCATCGAATATCGTTTTTTCTGGAGATAAAATATGTAGATGTAATTCTTTCATTTATTTAGTGGCTTTTAACATTTTTTCTCCATCTGCTATGACTTCTTCTATGGTTCCTTTGTTTAAAAATGCCTGCTCTGGTATGTTATCTACCTCACCATCAAGAATCATTCTGAATCCTTTGATATTGTCTTCTATACTGACCATTACACCAGGTACTCCTGTGAATTGCTCAGCTACTGTAAATGGCTGTGAAAGGAATCTTTGTACTTTTCTCGCTCTATTTACTGTCATCTTGTCTTCGTCGGAAAGTTCTTCCATTCCGAGGATTGATATGATGTCTTGTAGTTCTTTGTTTCTTTCTAGTATTTGTTTTACTCTTTGAGCTACTTCATAGTGTTCTTTTCCTACTATATTAGGGTCAAGAATACGGGATGATGATTCTAGGGGATCTACTGCTGGATATATTCCTAGCTCTGTGATTTTACGACTTAATACTGTAGATGTATCAAGATGGGAGAATGTAGTGGCTGGTGCTGGATCTGTTAAGTCATCTGCTGGCACATATACAGCTTGAATAGATGTGATTGATCCATCTTTAGTGGATGTGATCCTTTCTTGCATAGCACCCATCTCTGTGGCTAAAGTTGGCTGATATCCTACTGCTGATGGCATACGTCCTAGTAAGGCAGATACTTCTGATCCTGCTTGTGTAAAACGGAATATGTTATCTATAAAGAATAATATATCTTTTGAACCTGTTTTCGCTCCTAGATCTCTAAATGATTCGGCCATGGTTAGTCCTGAAAGAGCTACTGATGATCGGGCTCCTGGTGGCTCATTCATCTGTCCAAAGACTAGAGCTAATTGAGATTTTTTAACTTCATCATAATCTATCTTTGATAAGTCCCAATTGCCTGCCTTCATGCTTTTTTTGAATTCTTCGCCGTATCGGATTACTCCTGATTCAATCATATCTCTTATCAAATCATTTCCTTCCCTCGTTCTTTCTCCTACTCCTGCGAATACTGAAAATCCATTATTCTTTTTGGCTACATTATTGATAAGTTCCATGATAAGTACAGTCTTACCGACACCTGCTCCTCCGAATAATCCAATTTTTCCTCCTTTTGGAAATGGTTCTAGAAGATCAATTACTTTTATTCCTGTAAATAAGACTTCTTCTACAGTGGTTAGGTCTTTAAATTTAGGAGCCTCTCTATGGATAGAATAGTCTTTTTTAGAGTGTTTTAAGGATTTTAAACCATCGATTGGTTCTCCTACCACATTAAGAACACGCCCTTTTAATTGTTCGCCTATCGGCATAGTAATAGGGCTTCCGGAATCCATAGCTTTCATTCCTCTTCTTAATCCATCTGTACTCTCCATAGCGACAGTCCTTACTGTACTCTCACTTATTAGCTGCTGTACTTCTAGTATTATTTTCTGTCCGTCATCTTTTTTAACTATCAATACGTCATGAATACTTGGCAAATATTGTTCTTCTTTATCTTCGCTTCCGAAGTAAACATCGACGACAGGTCCTATAACCTGAGATATGTGTCCGAATTTCTGTGGCATTAGTTTATGTTTTTTTTCAAATGTTAAATGTACAAAATTCTTGCCAGATGACATAGGTATTTTGAATAAAAATTTCTTATATAAAATAAAAAAGAGTTAGTCAAAATTACTCGACTAACTCTTTTTTTATTGTATGTAATGTTAAATTACATTTAGTTACTAATTATAATTTCGCAAATTCAATATCATTCTCAGCATGTGCTGCTAATTTTTTATTTCCTTTTACTACTTCAAGAGCTTTTTTAGCTAAATCAGTTTTACCTTGGCGTGCATAAATAACTGCTTTAAGGTAATTCATATTAGGACATGTAGCTGAACATTTTTTATTAGAGTTAGCTGAATTTAATGCTGCATCAAGATTATTATTTAAGATGTTAGCAAGTACGAAGTTAAATCCTTTAGCATTTACTGATTTGTATTTAGAAAGTGCTTCTGCATATTTACCTTCTTTAATGTCAATAACAGCTAAGTTACTTGTAGCGGCATCTAAATCAGATTTAGCAAAGTTAGCTTTAGCTGCTTGACAATCACCTTTACGAAGAGCGACTACTCCTAAAGTATTAAAGTAGTATGTGTCTTTGTTATTTACTGATGAAAGTGCTGATTGAGCTGCTTTTAAATCATTCTCATATAATGCTACTACGGCTGCGTTAACTTTAGCTCTGTCGCTATTATATTTATTTGATGCTTTCTTATATAATTTAGCTTTTACATCCATGTCTTTAACGATAGATGCTGCATGTAATAAAGCTTCTTCATCAAGAATCTCGATGTTACTGTTAATAAGGTCTTTTAACTCATCATTTGTATAGTTTTTGAAATCTATAGAAGTGATGAATCTAGCACGACGTAACTGAGGAAGTATGTCTTGAGCTAAGATAGTATAAACTTGAGACATGTTTTTGATTTCTGATTCACGTACTTCAGGATCACTATACATATCAAGAACTCTTAAGATAAGATCTTTATCTTCGATGTTAGATTTAGCGACTAATTCTTTGAAACCATTCCAGTCTTCAGAGATAGAAGTACTTGTTACAGGAGCTTCAACTGCTACTTTTTTATTTATTGTTTTAGTGAATGCTTTGTTAGCTGTTTTAGCTCTTTTTTCAGAAAGACTAGTGTTAAATTTCATAGTTCCATCTGGTGAAGCATAAGCTACAATTTTGGTTCCTTTTATAGTTCTTCTCTCATCTGCTTTAGCTTGAGCTAAGAAATCTTCAAATGCTTTGATTTGATCTGATTTAAGTTGAGAATAACGTACTGTTGAACTATTGATATTATAAAGAATTTGTGCCTCTGTTTCTTCTGGAATTATTGGTTGGTAATTATCAGGAGCATAAACTAGAGAGCCTTCTTGTTTAGCCATCATATATGTAGTGTTGGCACCGTCTGCTAATTTATAAGCTTCTGGATAAGGAATTTCATTACCTTTATATAGAACTTTCATACGAAGTTCAAGATGAGATTTTTCCATTCCTTTAACATAGTCAAAAGTAAATGATCTACTAACTGAACCACCTTCATAAGATACTAAAGTGTGATTTTCAGTAACTTTTTCACCTTGTAGCATAACTGGCTCACCAGCTACTTCGCCTCCTTGGTATACCAATACTGGAGTCGCTTCTACAACAGCTTTTTTATTAAAATATTTAGCTGGGAAATTTACTGTGACTTTTTCATTGATTTTACCAGCTACTACTTCCATAGTTTCAGGCTCACTATTAACTGAAACAAGATTGGCGTTTTTAGCCATCTTTTTAGGACTACCACAAGAAGCCATCATTACTCCGGCTACTCCTAGTACCAAAATTTTGTTAAATAAATTCTTCATTTTATTCTTGGTTGATTTATAATTTTATAAAATATTTCATTATGTAATGCAAATATAAATAATATTCTTGATTATTTCTAATATTAATATGCTATAATTCTTTGGTTAAAAAAACCTTATAAATTTGCTAGTACTTTTTCTATATCCGAGGGAAGATCTACTGAGACTGATTCGTAATCAGTTTCAACTACTTTTATTTTTAATCCATTTTCTAACCACCGCAGCTGCTCTAGTGATTCTGCTTTTTCTAAATTACCTATTGCCATAGAAACTATTTGGGCCAATATATGAGGTCTGTAAGCATATAGTCCTATATGTTTATAAAAGGTGTGATGTTTTAACCATTCTGTTTTTTCGTAGTCTCTTAGATATGGTATGGTACTTCTACTAAAGTAGAGTGCATATGATGAATTGTCTATTATAACTTTTGGAGTATTACTATCGAAAAGTTCTTCATTATTTTCTATTTTTTTTCCTAACGTGGCTAGTTCGACTTTTGGATCTGCGAAAGTTTGTTCTAATGATGACAGCTGCTTAGGAGAAATTAATGGCTCATCTCCTTGTATGTTGATTATCAGATCAATACTAATATCTGGATGTGATTTGCAGTATATTTGATAGGCTTCTAATACCCTTGATGTACCATTTGGATGTTTTTGAGATGTCATTACTGATTCTCCTGAAAAAGAAGTTACTTCGTCTTCTATTCTTTTATCATCTGTGGCTACGATTACATAATCAAAGGCTGTTTTACATCTTTCATATACCCTGTGAATCATAGTTTTACCTGCTATATCGGCTAGTGGTTTTCCTGGAAAACGTGAAGATTGATATCTCGCAGGTATTATGGCTAATGTTGACATTCTTATTTTTTTATTATATTATTAGACAAATTTAATATAAAGATACGATTTATAGAAAATTTCTTATTTTTGTATATTGTTAATTAATATTTATTAGGAATGTCTTTACAAGCAGTAAAAAATAGATTTGGAATAATAGGGAATGATGCTCGTCTTAACGCTGCATTAGAGACTGCTATTCAAATAGCCAGTACAGATCTTTCAGTTTTAATTACTGGAGAAAGTGGTGTTGGTAAGGAGATTATTCCGCAAGTTATTCATGCAAGTAGCCCACGTAAGCATAATAAATATATAGCTATTAACTGTGGTGCCATACCTGAAGGAACTATAGATTCTGAATTATTCGGACACGAAAAAGGATCTTTTACTGGTGCTAATGATACGAGGAAAGGTTACTTTGAGGAAGCAGATGGAGGTACGGTTTTTTTAGATGAAGTTGGAGAATTACCTCTTCAGTCTCAAGTCAGACTGCTTAGAGTCCTCCAAAATGGTGAGTTTATAAAAGTAGGTTCTTCTAAAGTTCAAAAAACTGATGTTAGAATTATAGCAGCTTCAAATGTGAATTTCTTAAAAGCTATCAATATGGGTACTTTTCGTGAAGATCTATATTATAGATTAAATGCTGTACCTATTTTTATGCCTCCACTTAGAGAAAGAGGACGTGATATACATTTATTATTTAGAAAATTCGCATTGGATTTTTCTGATAAATATCAAATGCCTGTCATTAGACTAACTCCTGAAGCTCAGCATCTTTTAGAAACTTACAGGTGGCCTGGAAATATCAGACAGCTTAAAAATGTAGCTGAACAAATTTCTGTTCTGGAAGAAAACAGAGTAATTAAGCCAGAGACTATTTTAAAATATCTTCCTAAAGAGACTTATAACCCTCTTCCTATATTATCAGGTGTATCACATAATAATACTTCTAGTTCAGCCTCTGATAATATATCTGATAGAGATATTATTTTTAAAATTTTAGTGCAATTACGTGAAGAGGTAGATCAAATCAAAGCTACAATTAAAGACATGTCTTCTTCTAATATTAGCACTTCCACAAATGATATTGGAAAAACTAGTATAGTTTCTACTAATATAGACTCTAAAAACATTTCTCAGCCTCATATTGACTCTCATAGATATAATCTATACGATGAAAATATAACAGATGCTGAGTCTGAAGAGATCGGTATTAATTCTTTATCTATACAAGAAGTTAATGCAGATTTAATAAGCAAAGCTCTTGAAAAGTATAACGGGAAAAGAAAACCTGCAGCTAAAGAATTAGGGATATCAGAACGTACTCTCTATAGAAAAATTAAAGAATTAAATATCGAAGATAAGAGATGAAAAAAATAATAATCATAATAAGTTTAGCATTTGGTATATTATTAAGCAGCTGTGGTATATACTCGTTTTCTGGTACATCCATTCAGCCTGATGTAAAAACTTATACAGTCGAGCCTATAGTCAATAAAGCTATGCAAGTAAATCCTGCTTTAGCCAATCAAATGACTGAGGACATGATAGATAAGTATAAAAAACTTACTAATCTTAATATGGTTCAAGAAGATGGTGATTTAATAATATCTGGAGAGATTATGAATTACAATATTCGTCCAATGGCTATTACATCTGATGAAATAGCTTCTCAAAATAGATTAACCATCACAGTGAAAATTACTTATACCAATCAACTTCATGAAGAAGAAAACTTCGAAAAGACTTTTTCTTCATATGCTGATTATGATTCTACTCAATCTTTTGATTCAGCAGAAAGTGCATTAGTAGATGAGATTCTAGAAAAATTAATAGACGAAATATTTAACGCGACCGTAGCTAATTGGTAAAATGATAACAGATATAAATGCATATTCTATTAAGGATTTGAATCGGATATTAAATAATTATCCTTGGTTCACTCTAGCTAGACATGCACTTTTTACCAAAATGACCTATCTCGGAGAAGAATACTATGAAGAAGGATACAGAATTACTGCACCATATGTTTTTTCTAGAGAAAAACTATATTGGGAACACCAAGCCATAGCTAAGAAATTAGCAGAAGAGAAAAACAATAGCAAAGCTGTAGATACTAAAATACCAGATATCGAAGAATTTCCTATCATCGACTTAAGTCAAGACATAAAATCTGATATAATTCATGGCAATGGTGACAAAGAATCGGCTGATACCGATAATCAAAATTCCATCCCTTCGGAAGAAAATGTATCATCAAGAGACATACCTATAGATATATCGCAAGAAGTATTACATGATATATCTAAAGATAAACCAGAAGACGAAGTAAAATCAGACATGCAAGACCTGCCAAAAGAAAATTCTACAACAGTAAATCACGACATAAACAACAAAGAATTTGTAATGGTTGGAGGGGATTATTTCTCACAAAAAGATTTTAAAGAATTAAAAAAAGACGGACTATCCACCATAGAAAGATTTAATCCTAACAAAAACGAACACAAAGTTAAAGACTTTGAAAAGAGGAATTTACCTCAAGAATATGAATACTACACTGAAACTTTAGCACAAATTTACTATCAACAGGACCTATTTGCCGAAGCTATAGACGTTTATTCAAAACTAATTTTGTTATATCCAGAAAAAAGTGCTTACTTTGCATCCCTTATAGTTGAAATAAAGAAAAATATTATTTAATATGTACACTGCAATATCTATTTTAATAATAATAGCTAGTATATTAATAACCATCATAGTTTTAGTACAAAACTCAAAAGGTGGTGGACTAGCTGCTAATTTCGCCTCTGGCAATAATGCTTTCGGCGTACGTCAGACTGCTGACTTTTTAGAAAAAGCAACTTGGTTTTTAGCTGCATTTATAATCGTTTTGTGTATAGCCGCATCTGGTCTATCTGCAGGCGGTAAAAGTGACGGAGAAGCTCATGTGAAAGATGTTCTTGAACAACAATCTACACAACAAGGAAATCCAGCTTTTCCTACTTCAGTCCCAACTAATAATGGAACTCAAGATACTCAAGAATCTCAAAAATAACTTTTTGTAAAATTCTTTTAACAGTATAAAATAAATTTATATCTGAATATATAAAATCCCGTTAGATCTTTTTCTAATGGGATTTTTTCATGTATATACCTTACTATACTCATCGCTCTATCTCCATACAAGACAATATGATAAAAGCACAGAAGCTGGAAGGCTAGCATGTATTTAAAATACGCTATCAGATACAGGGCAATACAATAAAGCAGCACAGTGGACAGTAAAGCATATTATTGGGCTTCAGTATCCTATCGTAGCAGACTAATACAGAACGTAGCAAGACTAAGAGAGTAGAAGGAGACAAAGAGAAGAAGATAACAGAAGAAGATAACAAATAAAAAAGGCTCACTTATAAAAAGCAAGCCTTTAAAATTTATATTAATATAAAAGTTATTTTACAAATACAGAACGGTCAAGTTGAAGATCTTTTCCATGAGCATCTGAACCACCAATATATTTCTTAACTATATTATTCTCAGAGATCTTATATTTCTTAACTAAAATACTACAAACAGCCTCCATACGTTTACGGCTTAAAGTTAAATTACCTTTCTTAGAACCTGTAGCACTATCAGCAGATCCAGTTACTGTAAATACTTTATTAGGATCTAATTTAAGAGCATGTTTAACGAAATAATCTAAATTTAATAATTCTTTCTTAGTTAAATAATATTTATCTATTCCGAAGAATAATACGATAGGAGTAGCTTTTACTTCTTTAACTATTTTAACTTCAGGTTGTTTAGCTCTCTCGTTAGCTAGATCTTTTGCTAATTTACCATTCTCATCTTTTAAGTCAGAATTTTCACCTTTTAGCATTCTGATAAGTTTTTTATATCTGCTATAATCAGGTTTTACTGGAACATATGTATTAAAGCTATTAACTTTACTTATGTCATAAGCTAGACCTACAGATATAGTTCCCATACCTTCAGCTTCGTCATCTCCAACTACTGTATCAAAACGTTGGTTAACAAAAAGAGCTCTCGCTTCAGCTGTAAGATCTAACCTGTCAGTTAATTTAAATGTATTATACAAACCAGCAGACATCGCGATTTCATTTTCTTCACCTTCTGCTGAAGCCCAACCAACACCTACATAAGGAATAGCATTCCAAATTCTATCTTGTTTATATCCAAAAAAGAAATTAGATGCATTCATCATGAAATCAGCATGTAAAAAAGAAACATTAAATTTCTCTTTAGCATAACCTTCACTATTAACAGAACCATCTTGGAAATAAGCACCAGGAAGAGTCATTCCTTTAGCAGAAAGACCAGCCCATTGTAAACGTACTCCATATTCAGGAGTTAACCATTTACCTAATGATATATCTAACGCAGGAGAAAGACGGTCAGTAAAATCTGCTTTACTATCATATTCCCCAAAATACATATTTACACCCCCAGCTATACCGATAAACCAATTATCGAAAAAGCCATTGGTTATAAACGAACCATGTGTAACACTATCCGCAGGTGCGATATTGATTACCTTTTCGTCATTATCTTGTGCAAAAGCACTTGATGAAACGAAACAAAATGCCATCACGACTAGCAATGCACTTTTCAAACTGTTTTTCATCTTCATAATTTTAAATATTAATTAGTAACTAATTCTATTTTAGTTTAAATATATATGTTTATATCAAACTATATATAATAACAAAATACTATTAATTTCTGATAATTACCTCTTTTTAAAGACATACGTACCGAAATTATTAGTAAAATTACTTTTTTTTTATTAAAAACCTATAAAATAAGCTAAAATATAATGAATTATTGTTAGATAATACTAATTTTAATAAGAAATTTTTAATCAAGTTTTAAAACAGCCATGAACGCAGATTGTGGAATTTCGACGTTTCCTACCTGTCTCATACGTTTTTTACCTTTTTTCTGTTTTTCTAAAAGTTTCCTTTTTCTAGTGATATCTCCACCATAACATTTAGACGTTACATCCTTTCTTACTGCTTTTACTGTCTCACGTGCTATAATCTTGGCTCCGATAGCCGCTTGAATAGCTATTTCGAACTGTTGACGAGGAATTAACTCTTTAAGCTTTTCGCACATTCTTCTTCCAAAATCATAAGCTCTGTCTTTATGTATTAATGAAGAAAGGGCATCTACAGGTTCGCCATTTAATAGAATGTCTAATTTTACCAATTCTGCTGGTTTATACCCTATAACATGATAATCGAAAGAGGCATATCCTTTTGATATTGATTTTAGTTTATCATAAAAATCAAATACTATCTCCGAAAGTGGTAAATCATAACCAAGTTCTACTCTATCAGATGTTAAATAATTCTGATTAATTAATGTACCTCGTTTATCTAGACATAATTTCATAACTGGACCGAAGAATTCAGTTTTAGAGATTATTTGAGCTCGTATATATGGTTCTTCTATATGCTGAATCTCAGTAACAGGAGGAAGTCCGGAAGGATTATGCACATCTATTACTTCTTTTTTAGTAGTATATACTTTATAAGAGACATTAGGGACTGTAGTTATCACATCCATATTAAATTCTCTATAAAGTCTCTCTTGCATTATCTCAAGATGTAAAAGTCCCAGGAAACCACAACGAAAGCCAAAACCTAAGGCTAATGATGATTCCGGTTCGAAGACTAATGAGGCATCATTCAACTGTAATTTTTCAATTGAAGACCTTAATTCTTCATATTGATTAGTTTCTACAGGATATACACCTGCGAATAACATTGGTTTCACTTCTTCAAAACCTGCTATAGCTTTCTCACATGGATTTTCTACATGAGTAATAGTATCTCCCACTTTAACCTCAGATGCTGTCTTTATGCCCGAAATGATATATCCTACATCTCCTGCTTTCATCTCTTTTCGTGGAGTAAGTGCCATCTCCAATACTCCTATTTCATCTGCTGCATATTCTTGTCCTGTATTATAAAACTTAACTTTATCACCAGTACGCAGAACACCATTAACGATTTTAAAATATGCTATAATACCTCGAAAAGAATTAAACGCTGAATCGAAAATAAGAGCTTGTAATGGTGCATTCTCATCTCCTTTTGGATGCGGGATTCTATCTACTACAGCATTTAATATATCAGGTATTCCTTGTCCTGTTTTAGCACTAGCCAATAGGATATCTTCTTTCTTACATCCTATCAGGTCTATAATCTCATCTGTAACTACATCGACCATAGCTGAATCCATATCTATTTTATTTAGGACAGGGATGATTTCAAGATCGTGTTCAATAGCTAAATATAGATTTGATATAGTCTGAGCTTGTATTCCTTGCGTCGCATCTACTACTAGAAGAGCTCCCTCACAAGAGGCTATAGCTCGAGATACCTCATATGAGAAATCGACATGGCCAGGAGTATCGATAAGATTTAGGACATAATCATCATCATGATACCTATATTTCATTTGTATGGCATGACTCTTAATAGTTATACCTCTTTCCCTTTCTAAATCCATGTTATCTAGCACTTGATTCTCCATCTCTCTAGCACTTACCGTCTTAGTGTACTCTAGCATTCTATCTGCTAATGTACTTTTACCATGATCTATGTGCGCTATAATACAGAAATTTCTTATATTTTTCATATATTCAGTAAATTAATGAGCAAATATACATTACTATTTGAATATTCTCAAATTCGTCGTAAATTCGCTGAACAAAATAATAATTATTATGTCGGATACAAAATTAATAATCGGCATGATTAAACTTTAAGTTTTAAAATCTGTCTTAAGACAGTTACGATAATAAATAGTCACAGCAAGTGCACTTAAATATGGAAGATAAAGATATTTTAGATATTTATAAAGAGGGTAAGAAAGATTACGCTTTCAATCTTATTACGCGCAAATATTCGGAACGTCTTTATTGGCATTTAAGAAAATTACTTAATTCTCATGAAGATACTAATGATATTCTTCAAGATACACTTATAAAAGTATGGAAGAACCTACCTAATTATAGGGAAGATTCTAAAATATATACGTGGATGTACAGAATAGCTACTAATGAAGCTATAACGTTTTTAAAACGACAACAATTAAAAAATAAATTACTTTTCAAAAAAATAGATAATGAGAATGCAGATGATATTATAGCTGATCCTACTTTCTCTGGAGACAAAGCCCAAGCCGACCTGCAAGTCGCGATAAATGCTCTTCCTCCTAAACAAAGAGCTGTCTTTAGTCTGAGATATTTTGATGAAATGAAGTACGATGATATGGTAGAGATTTTAGGAGGAACTACAGGTTCGCTAAAGGCATCATATCATCATGCATATAATAAGGTTAAAGATCACTTATTAAAAGTAACTAATTATGAATAAAATCGCACTAATTTTTATTCTATATTAAACTTTTTAAATTTTTAATAGTCATATATTTACAATGGAACAAAATAATAACATATTAGAAAATAAACATCTTAGAGAAAATCCATATAAGGTTCCCGTTGGATACTTTTCTCAATTAGAAGATGAAGTTAATGCTAAGATTCATGGTAAAGCATCCCTTCCTTCCAGGATATGGATGAAGTCAAAATCTGTAGTAGTACTTGCTTGTTCTTTTATCTTACTATGGGGTTTGGGATATGGGATATTTAATGTAGCTAATCTTGGCAATAAATCTGTAACGACTGAAAGTGGTTTGTTAGCTTTAATAGACGAAGGATATTTATCTGATTCATTTATAGAAGATTATTATGACGAGATAAATTTATCTGAATATATGTCTAATTTCGAAGAAAATGATGAATTGAATGAAACTACTGTAAATGAGATAGAGGAATCTATGACTTCAAATGAAATTCTTGAATATCTCTACAATAATTAATCGATTAATGATAATAATATTATGAAAAAAAACATTATAATTTTAGTCCTAGGTTTAGCTTTATTACCTTTTATTAGTAATGCTCAGGGAAAACTTAATAAACATTCTCAAGAGATGTTCGATCAAATAGAGAGTGCGAAAATAGCTTTTTTTACCTCTGAGATAGGACTTACGACTGAAGAGGCCGCTCCTTTTTGGGCATTGTATAATAAATATTCTGATGAAATAAGGAATGCTCATAAAGATAAAGATGATGAGATGAAGAAATTAGATAAGATGGCAAAAGCTAAGGCTTCTGATGTAGAGCTAAAAATGCAAATTCAAAAATTAGTAAACGCAGAAAAAAGAGAACCACTTATACAAGAAGCATATATTCCTGAATTTTATAAAATATTACCTACAGAGAAGGTCGCTAAGATTTTTACTACAGAAAGTAGATTTAGGATGAAAATGATAGAAATGTGGCGTCATCAAAACCATAAAGGCAAAACGAAAAATGATTAAAGCTGAAGGTATAGAGAAATCTTTCAATAATTTAAAAGTTCTTAAAGGTGTAGATTTTCAGGCTGATGGAGCTGAAGTAGTGGCAATAGTAGGTGCAAGTGGTGCAGGAAAAACTACTCTTCTTCAAGTTTTAGGCTCTCTTTCTATACCTGATAAAGGTAAGGTTTTTATAGATGAGACGGACATATTTTCTCTTTCTAGTAAGAAAATGGCAGAGTTCAGGAATAAAAAGATTGGCTTCGTATTTCAATCTCATCATTTGCTTCCTGAGTTTACTGCTTTAGAAAATGTGATGATTCCAGCTCTTATAGCTAAGAAGAGTGCTCATGATG
>Ga0172377_10004275_pt1 | contig 14714 bp, 8 predicted proteins | sample Pumphouse3metaG_FD_119749 | JGI IMG/M metagenome (GOLD analysis project Ga0172377, IMG submission 119749) | Leachate microbial communities from a municipal landfill in Southern Ontario, Canada - Pumphouse #3 metaG | ecosystem: Engineered > Solid waste > Landfill > Unclassified | place: Canada... | reverse complement strand
GTAGCTTTTTCAAGTCCGTATACCGCTGCGGATCCAGCGATTGCATTTACTGCGATTTCAACTAAGAAATTGATCCCGACAGCAAAGACAATAAATAGGAAAGGATTAAAGGCATTAACTCCATATATATTAGATAAGCTTTGAGCTATGGCCTGAATCTCAGGTGTGTTGAAAAAGAATAAAGATAAACTGGTCATGAAGAACACTGTGTTAAATATAGTGACTAAAGCGCACGTTATAACAGAATTGATGTGCCCTTTTTTGTCCCACTTAGTATTTAGTTTATAAACTAATCCAGCTAAGTAGCCTGTCAATACTCTAGGAACGATACAAGTTACGATTAAACCAATTGGGTTGATAGTTATTAAGGTTGCTCCAAGCGGATCCATTCCTGTGACTGATTGAATGATAGCGATGACGCCCCAGACAAGTCCGAGAAGTGCGCCGTAGTAAGGTCCAAATATACAGGCCGTAATAGCTAAGGGAATCCCCAGCAAAGTTATAGTGAGTACGCCGGCTTGTATAGTTCCGATAGGTGTGAATCCCATGAGAGCCATAATTCCGATGAGCAGAGCGACAATAGACATTTTGTATACTGTTTTATTCCGCTTCATGTTTCTTGCCTCCAAGGTTTTTCATGTAGATGTCGTAAAGACCTTCAAATATAAGCTTGGGCTCATAAGAAAATTCCGAGCCTAATTGATCTTTTATTATATAAGCATCTCCGCCCGTGATTATCTTTTTGAAAGTGAGGTGAGTTTCATCTTCTATACATTTGCAAAGTTGTCTGACCATAGCGATGTGTCCGTAGACTATTCCTGCGCTGAGAGAATCCTTAGTATTTTTACCAACGATGTATTCCGGCGCTTTTAATTCTACATCTGATAATTGAGCCGCTGAGTTCCAAAGGGAACGAGCTGATATTTGCATTCCAGGACATATTGTACATCCTTTAAACACCTTATCTTTTGTGATCACTAAAAACTTAGTAGCAGTTCCAACGTCGATAACCAAACAATTTTGGTTATGGTTGTTTACCGCTCCGATGGAGTCGCATATTAAATCCGCTCCCAGTTCGTTGGGATTATCGATATTAATTTTTAAACCAGACTTTAATTTATTTGAAATAACTAAGCATTCGTGACCGATGAGATCGCTGACTGCAACAGATATTTTTCTTGTGAGTTGTGGAACGACAGAAGAGAGTATTGCTCCCTCTATCTTTGATTTATCTATGTGGTGATACATCAGGAACTGGTCGAATAGTTCCGTGTATTCAATAATAGATTTGAGCTTGTCAGATGACGTCTTAAAAAAGTAGATAGATTCTCTATCTTGGTATACCCCTACGCTAAGGTTGGTGTTACCTAAATCTAACAGTAATAACATAAATTCTCCTTTGCTGCAGTCCTACTTTGTAGGTACCACGCATATTAAATATATATCTATGATATGGTAGGCGCAAGCATTATATATAAATCCATTAAAAAAGTGTGCTGCAATCAAAGAGTGCTACACACTGATTTATAGAAGATTATTTTGTCTTTGCGGCGATGAGGTTTTGAAGATCTGCTACAGTTTTAACTTGAAGCATTTCGTCTTCGTCGAATTCAATACCGAATTCGTCTTCGATATTAATCATGATTTCAGCCTTATCTAATGAATCGAGACCTAGAGATGTTAAATCGTTTTCAGGTTTAATTTCTTGGTTTTTTATTTTTTTAGAAACAATCGCTTCTAATTTAGAATAAATTTCATCCATGTTATTTGATTTTCTCCTTGCGCATATTATTTTAGCAAATCTATGCGCGGTAAACAATATAGATTTAGCACGCATAAATAAATATTGTTTTAAAAGATAAAAAAACGGAACCGATATTATCAGTCCCGTTCAAATTTGATCGCTTATTTGCGGCCTTTACGGCGAGCTTGTTCGGATTTCAATTTGCGTCTAAGAGTTTTCTTATAGAAAACAGTGTGTCTCTTACTGTCAGCAAGAATACCTGATTTATTTACAGTTCTCTTGAAACGGCGGAGTGTATCATCAAATTGTTCGTTGTCGCGAACGATTGTTTTTGTCATTATTAATTCACCCCATTTCCAAATTTACGTAAGCTATTTAAAACATAACTTATCGAATGTTATTATATAGGACATTGCTTACTAATTTCAATACATTTTCAACATTATTTAATAGTTTTTAACCTAATTGCTAAAAATGCATCTAAATTCCCCTCGAGTATTGATTACTTCAGAAAAATTCAGCATTATCTTAATTCTTTAAGCAGTTATATTTTCTACTATATTGTTTTTGTTATCAATTATTTTGTTATCTTAACTAATTCTTAATTTCAAATGATAAATTATAAATGGTCAAACAAACAAAACGCTTGGCTTAATGACCAGTTAGCAATATATCGATTATGTTGATTGGTTTGAAAGGGATATTAATATGAAAAAGATATTAGTTTTATCTGCGACAGCCTTAATGATTCTTGGAATATCATCGTGTTCAAGTACAAGTTCAGATGCTTCATCTACAAGTTCAGATTCGGAAGTTTCAACAAATTTGTTGGATGATGATTCACTCAGTGCGAGTACGTTGACTATCGCTCAAGCAAATGAAATGGAAGCTGAATTATTAGCAGATGTAGGCTATACCTCAGAAGTGAATGGATATCCGATTGTCGATACTAACGAGACTATTTTTTACTCCAACGATGCAATTATTGACGAACCTACAGTTGGTGATGATTTTTATGGTCAGGATGCCAGTTATGAAGGCAATCAACCGAATTACACAGACAACGGAGATGGCACAGTAACTGATAATGTTACAAGCTTAATGTGGCAGCAAGATCCCGGAGACAAACTTAATTGGTGCGAAGCAGCAACTGGTTTAGATGAATATAATGAAGAAGCTCTAGGCGGATATTCCGACTGGCGTATTCCCACAATAAAAGAACTCTATTCTTTAGTCGAATATTCCGGATGGACAGGAACTGGCTCTGCCTCTTCTAGTCCTTATTGTGATACTGATTACTTTGACTTCACATACGGCGATGCCGCAGGCGAACACAGATTCATCGATTCTCAAATACTATCCAGCACAATATATGATTCAGGTACTATTGCTGATGGAGCGACGACATTTGGTTATAACTTTGCAGATGGACGTATCAAAGGATATGAACTGAGCAAAAACTTCTACTGCTACCACGTAAGAGGAACAACAACCTACGGTCAAAATATTTACACCGACAACGGCGATGCAACAATTACAGATAGCGCCACCAACTTAATGTGGTTACAAAACGATTCCGGTTTCTATGAAGCAGGACCCGACAGCGATGGAACTTTAGATTGGCAAGAAGCTCTCGAATGGGCTGACGATATGAATGAAGAAGAGTTTGGCGGGTACTCCGATTGGAGATTACCTAACGTAAAGGAACTTCAAAGTATAGTCGATTACACAAGAGGACCTGCAACTACTGATTCAGCTGCAATAGATGAGCTGTTCTACAGCACGCCCATCGTCAACTATTTTGGTTGGGATGATTACGGATTCTACTGGTCCAGTACAACTCACGACGACGGAAGCGCAAGTGAGATAGAATACGGCGCAGCCGCATATGTTGTATTTGGTTATGGCATGGGTTACATGGATGGCGAAGAACTCGATGTTCACGGAGCTGGTTGTCAAAGAAGCGATCCTAAAGAAGGAAGCCGCGACGATTATCCTACCTGCGATGTCGATGCTCCTCAAGGCGATGAGCAAAGAGTATTCAACATGGTGAGACTCGTTAGAGACTCTGACTAATTCTTAGCATACAAATATCTAGCGCATTGCTTAAGGCGATGCGCTTTTTAAATTTTCGCAATTATTTTATTTTCAGCAACATAACCGAATGAGATTGTGGATAATTGTGAATGAAAAACAAATAAATATAACAAACTCATTTTAAGTTTCCGCATTATATATATATACAAATTTATATAATATATATGAATAATTCCATATATCATGTAAAATAATATAATAAGTCGAAAGGAGACGAGATGGCATATTGTCAACTTCAAACAATATCATCCTTTTCTTTTGGTAAGTCCTCCATAAAATGTGGAGAATATGTGCAAAAAGGAAAGAAACTGAACTATACCTCACTATCTACAGGAGATATTAACAGCGCAGCATCTTTTCCTTACCTTTATAAAGCCTGTAAAGACACCGATATAAAACCGGTATACGGTTCATTTATCAATGTGAAAGTAGGCGATGCCACATATTTCGGGGAAGTGATTATTTTAAGCGAACAAGGTTACTTGAACTTTATGAGATTAATCAATTCTCACAAAGATATATATGACGATCAAGATTTGGAAGATAATTCGGGTTTGAGTTTTATTTTAAAGACCGAGGAAAGTAAATTTAAAGATGCGCAGTTTTTAAAGGATTCTAATCCCGATTTTTTTAAATTGTCAAAATTGTTTGTGAATTTTTACTTTGGAATAGAAATATATTCAAAAGAGGAAACGCAAACAGTAGAAGTTTTAAGAAACTTTGTAAAGGAACACTCTTACAATTATCTAGCCTTCCCGAAAGTTATGTATCTCGATCCGGACAGCGGATACAAAGCTTACGAAATACTTAACTGCATCGCAAATAAAACGCTTATGAGCGCTCAGCCGGAGTCGGATAGACACCCTTTCTTTTTGCTATCTCAAAATTCAGCAAATCAAATATACAAATCCGATGAGATAGAAGCCACTCAGGAATTAGTGGATTCTATAAATTTTGAATTTATGAAAAAGCGCGGAGAAGTGCTCAAGTGCGAACTAGCAGATTCCGCCGCAACTTTAAAAGAAGAAGTTTACAAAGGAATAAATAAAATATTTCAAAACAACGTTCCTCAAGAGTATCTAGACAGATTGGCTTACGAGTTAAAAGTTATTCATCAAATGCACTTTGACGACTACTTCTTAATTGTTTCTGACTATGTAAACTACGCGAAAACTAACGACATAAAAGTCGGACCGGGCAGAGGAAGTGCTGCTGGTTCGCTCGTCTCTTTTGCGCTTAATATCACAACCGTTGATCCGATTAAATACGGGCTGTTTTTTGAACGTTTCCTCAACCCGCTTCGCGTAACGATGCCGGATATCGATATAGATTTTCAAGATGACAAACGTCAGAATGTTATAAATTATTTGAGAAATAAATACGGTTCAACAAGAGTGGCATTAATCATTACATATTCCACGTTAAAACTTCGTTCAGCGGTTCGTCAAATTGGTACAGTGTTTGATATTCCTGAAAAGAGAATTACAAAACTATCCAGTTGTCTTTCCTCTAAATCAAAAAACTTCGTGGAAGAAAAAGCTAACAACTACAGATTTAAAAAGCTGCTTCAAGACAAGTATTATCAAGATATTATTTCAAAAGCTGAAATTATCTTGAACTATCCAATAAACACATCGACCCACGCATCGGGCGTTATTTTGTCCAACACTGATTTAAATGTAAATGTACCGGTTTCAATTGGAGACGTTAATATCGTTGGTTACGAACAATCTATATTGGAAGATATGGGATATCTTAAAATGGATATCTTAGCTTTAAATTACTTAACCCTAATTTCTAACATTGAAAAGAAAATAGTAGAAAACGGCAAACAAGTGCCTAACATTCACGAACATTTAAACGATAGAAATACATTTGAAATCTTGAATCAAAACATATTGGTGGACATTCCTCAAATTGAATCTTTTGGTATGCAGCAAACTATAAAACAAATTAAACCTGCATCCATTATGGATATTTCTTCTGTCTTGGCTCTGTACAGACCAGGACCTAAAGAAAACATTCCTGTGTACTCTAAAAGAAAAAATCTTCACACTCCTTACGTATTGGTGAGTCCCTTATTGAAATCTATATTAAGAGACACATTCGGTATTATCATATACCAGGAGCAAATACTTCAAATAGCTCAAAAGGTTGCTGGGTTTGACGGCGGCAAAGCCGACTTGCTGAGAAGAGCTATCTCCAAGAAAAAAGTCGCGGAGATGGAGAAGCTTAAAAAGGATTTCATTCAGGGCGCAATAGACAACGGATTAAAACAGGAAGAGGCTGAATCGATATACGGTTTAATTTATGAATTCGCAAATTACGGATTTAATAAATCGCATTCCCTAGCTTATTCGTTTATCACTTATACCGCTTTGTATTACAAAGCTAATTACTCGCAAGAGTTTTATCAAGCTTGTTTGGAAAAGACATCCTTGTCCGATAAGAAATTTGTCAAACTTGTTTCTGAGATGCGAAATTTCACATACAGAGTGATCAATCCGAGCGTCAACGAATCAAAAGAGACATACTCGTTTGAAAAAGGCAACTTTAGAGTAGGATTAAATCAGATAAAAGGATTGAATTCTAAAGTCGCTGAATGCATTATTAACAAAAGGGAAATCGGAGGAGAATTCAAGAGCCTTGGCGATTTCTTGATTCGCATGCCGGAATCAGATATTTCTGAAAAGGAATTTAAAGTGCTTATAGATTCAGGAGCGTTTGATGAATTCGGTTACGCTCGCTCTGTCTTGAACGACAAGATAGGCGAATTGATGATGGCGAGAAACTTTGCGGAAAGCGAGACGGAGTTACCGCTTATGCAAAAGGGTGAAAATGATTTCAATATTCGTACCTTCACGCTTGAATTCAACGCTTTGGGAGTAGTTCTTTCAAGAGGCATCAACAAACTGATAAAAGATCCAGCGAACTTCTTCTCTCTGTATCTCATCAGCGACGATCCTTCCGAATACAACGGAAAGACCATCGTAAAGGGAATTACAAACTACCAGAGCCGCACGCTGTTCTTACCGCAGGGAGAAACCTTGCACAAAAACGATATTATTTCAATTCGCGAAGAAGAAACAAACTACGCTAATCCGCGTATTTTATCTTATAAAAAGGAGATTGTTATTTAAATGAGCAACACATATGTTATAGATGGAAATTCGCTATTTTTCCGTTCGTTTTACGGCTTATATCGTCCAGGAGTTCCCGTGCTTTCTACATCCAAAGGTGTTCCGATAAACGCCCTGTACGGATTTAGAAACATGATGAAGAAATTGAAAGGCGAACTCACCCCAGAAGATAAGATGATCGTTTGTTTTGATACGGGAAAGAAAACTTTTCGCTCGAAACAATTTGAAGCGTATAAGCAAAATAGAAAGCCTATCGATCCTCAACTTAAATCTCAAATACCTCTATCTAGAAATTTGTTAGACGCTATGGGAATCGTTCACTGCGAACTTGAAGGATACGAAGGTGATGATCTCGCTGGTTCGCTAGCAAAGTACGCAGCTAAACAGGGAGACGAGGTGTATTTGTACACTTCGGACAAAGATTTTTTACAGCTGCTTGAAAAGCACATAACTGTGGAGTTTTTGCGCAAAGGATTAACTGAAATCCAAGTATTTACTCCTGACAATATGTATGAGCAACTTGGATATAGACACGATCAAGTAATAGATTACAAAGGCTTAGTAGGAGATCCTTCCGACAATATTCCCGGCGTTAAAGGTATCGGTCACAAAACTGCCACTAAACTTTTAGATCAGTTTGGTCACCTCGAGGGTATATTTGAAGGAATTGTAGATTCAAAAACTAAATCCAGTCAAAATATACTCGAGCATAAAGAGGACGCATTATTCTGTAGAGAAATCGCAACTATCCTCACTGATTTGGACGTTGAAGCGATATACAACAAAGGGCAAGTACAGCCTTACGATTACGATAAAGTTCTCGAATTTTACAAGATGTACGAATTGAAAAAGTTCATTAAAGAAGTTGAAGCGAAAAAGTCTAAACAGGTCGCTTTAGATTTTGAAGATGAGAAGAGCGCGGCGTTTAATTCAAGCGAAAGCAACCAGTTCAAAAAATCCAAGACGGTTAAATCCGTCGAAGAATTAGGCTTTGAACCCGACAGTATGATCGTTCAAAATTCCGACACTAACTATCACAAAGGCAAAGTTGTAGGGTTCTACTTCTCCGACGGAGAAAAAGTAGGATTTATATCTAAAGATGACGCTTTAAAAGATTCTGGTTTCAAGAAAATGCTCACTTCTAGCATCATTAAAGTTACATACGATTACAAAGGGTTGATCGTAGTTTTGAAAAAGTTGGGATTGCCCGAATGCAACTCGATTGAATTCGACTTACAAATAGGAACTTATTTGCTCGATGCCAACGTAGGCTCAACCAAAGAAGACTGCATGGAATACTACGTTCAAGACATTACAAATTACTCGGAACAAGATCGATTCGCTTACCTTTGCTTCTTTGCGTCTTTACAAAAGAACGAAGTTGTATCCCGCTTGAAAGAAAACGATGAATACAAGCTGTTTACCGACTTAGAATTACCCCTTGCTAAGGTGCTTGCTGGAATGGAAAACGAAGGCTTTCCCCTAGATAGAAAGAGTTTGGAAGAAATAAATAAAGAGTATCAGGATAGACTGAACTCAATAAAGGAAGAAATCCTAGAACTTGTTGGATACGAGATTAATTTAAACTCTCCAAAACAAGTAGGAGAATTGATATACGATAAACTCAAGTTGAAGAAAAAAGGAAAAACAAATTCCACTTCAATTTCCGTACTGAACAAAATAATAGATAGACATCCCGTTGTTCCGTTGATCATTCAATATAGAAAGTACGCTAAGATCGTTTCAAGTTACACCGATGCGTTGGGTAGATACATCTATTCCGACGGAAAGATTCACGCTATATTCAATCAGGCTCTCACCACTACAGGTAGACTCTCTATGTCGGAACCTAATTTACAAAATATCTCGATGAAAGATGAAGATGGCAAGCAGATAAGAAAAGCTTTCTTCTATCCCAATAAGGAATATAAGTTTTTGAGTTTAGATTACTCTCAGATCGAACTTAGAATGCTTGCGAGCATTGCGGACATCAAAGAATTGATCGAAGTGTTTAACAGCAAAGCCGACATTCACACATCTACTGCCGCAAGAGTATTTCACGTAGAACCCGATCAAGTTACGCACGCTATGAGATCAAAGGCAAAGGCTGTAAATTTTGGTATCGTATACGGAATCTCACCTTGGGGACTAGCGGAACAGATTAAAGTTTCTCCGATGGAAGCGACGGAGATCATCCAAACCTTTTATACATCTTATCCAGGATTGAAAGAATTCGAAGATGAAACTATCAGAGATGCTCATGAAAATGGGTATGTTAAAACAATATTAAATAGAAGAAGATACCTGACCGGTATCGATTCTGACAATCACAATATCAGAGCCTTTTCCGAGCGCGCTGCGGTCAATTCAGTCATTCAAGGAAGTTCAGCGGATTTGATTAAAGTCGCGATGGTTAAGATCGACAACTTGCTGAAAGACTACAAGACAAAGATGATCCTTCAAATACACGATGAACTTATTTTTAAAGTACCGGCTGATGAAGAGAGTACAATCAAAGATAAGATTCAAGATATTATGGAAAACTGCTTGCCTCAAAAGTGCAAGTTGATAGCCGAAGGTTCCTACGGATACACTTGGTTTGACTGTAAATAGATAAGAGAGGAAGAATATATGCCAGAATTACCAGAAGTAGAAACGATGAAATCAATTTTAGAAAAGCACGTTGTTGGTCTAACTTTTTCTGGTGTTCACATACTTTATCCTCGCTTGATTCAAACTGATAAAGACGAATTCAAAAAGAATATAATCAATAAGAAAATAGTCTCCTTATCCAGAAGAGGAAAGTATCTGCTATTTAATCTATCAGACGATTCCTGCTTGATAGTTCACTTTAGAATGGAAGGCCGCTTTTACCACGTGACTGATTTAAAGCCGAATCTGACGAGTTACGTAACGCTTTATTTTGATATGGATGACGGAAGCTATCTCATCTATTCGGATTCTAGAAAATTCGGCGTGATGTATCTGATGCCTCAAAAAGGAATATTCGATAAGAAACCTCTGAGCAACGTGGGATACGAACCTTGGGATATACCTAGTCCCGATTACTTGCTGGAACAGTATAAGAATAAATCTTACATGATAAAACTAGGATTGCTCGATCAAAAGGTCATTGCTGGTTTGGGAAACATATACGCTGATGAAGCGCTGTTCCGCTCGAGAATATCCCCTTTCAAACTAGCGAAAGATATCACGTTTAAAGAAGCTGAGCAAATAATTAAAAATAGTACTGATATACTTTTAGAATCCATTGAAAAAGGTGGGTCTACTATCAGAAGTTACCACCCCGCAAAGGGCGTATCTGGCAATATGCAACAGGAGCTTCAAGCGTACGGGAGAGAAAACAAAAAGTGCTTTGTTTGCGGAACGAAGATGGAAAAGAAATACGTCGGAGGCCGTGGAACTACGTATTGTCCCAAGTGTCAAAACGTCTGTTCGTCTATCGCGCTCACCGGTAAAATAGCTTCAGGGAAATCTCAGGTTCTCGATATGTTTAAAACGCTGGGATGCAAAACTTGTTCAGCGGATGACATCGTGCACGAACTGTATGAGAATAAGATTTTCCTAGATAAGTTAGAAGGGCGTTTTCCTCAAGTTTTTGAAGATGAAAAGTTGGACAAAAAACTCATCATGGAGAATATGTTGGAAGATAAAAAATTCAGACGTTCTTTTGAAACGTTTGTCTGGTCGGCAGTAAAAGATGTTCTAAATACATTTCTCATCAACAATTGGGATTCGGTATGCGTTGTGGAGATTCCTCTGCTATTTAAAGCGAAGATGGAAAAGAAATACACTTATGTAGTCGGAGTAGAAACTGATAAACAGCGCACATATTTAGGGTATAGAAATGATCGAGCTATAGAAAAGCACCTCAAAGTGAACGATGCATCTATGTACGATGAAAACCGCTCAAAATTAAATTATATTATTAAAAATAATACCACTCGCGATGATTTGTACTCGCAGGTAGAAAGTATTTATAAAAAGATAAGCCGCTAACTTGTTTTTTTCTTGTAAATATCTTATAAGCGTGATAAGATTTTTTATGCGAAGGTGAATAATTATGTTAATTGATGAATTAAAAAAAGCAAATATATCAGCTATGAAAGCAAGGGATTCTGAAGCTCGCTCTTGTTTGTCTATTGCAATAAACAAATATATGCTTTTAAACATTGAAAATCGAAACAACAATATAGAAACAACCGATGCAGATGTAATAAGAATTATTCAAAAATCTATCAAGGAATTAGAAGACGAAAAGAAGATGTTCCTCGATGGTGGTAGAGAAGATTCCGCTGAAGGAACTCAACGCCAAATAGATATTATTACAAAATTCTTGCCTCAAATGATGTCTGAAGATGAAATTAGAACAATCATCAGTGGTTTAGAAGATAAATCAATGAAGAATGTGATGATGATATTTAAGAAAGAGTACGCCGGCAAGGTTGACATGTCTTTAGTTTCAAAAATCGTAAGAAGTTTCTAACTAGCTCTAAAAAGCTGGGGGAATGGTTAAATGGTATAACTATGGTCTCCAAAACCATCAGTGAAAGTTCGATTCTTTCTTCCCCCGCCACTATAAAAATATTTGAGATAATTTAGTTATTATCTCTTTTTTTGTCCTCATTTAGTGCAAATAGCCGAAGTTGTACTACATTTTATTTAAATCTATTGCTTATAGGTGGTATTTTCGGAGTATTTTCGATAAAATAATTACATACATAAAAAAATGTATAGAGGAGACTTTCATGAAAAAATATGTAAAAAATTTATTAATATCAACTATTTCACTCTCTAGTGTATTCGCACTAACTGGATGTGATTTATCTAATCCTTTTGCTTCGGCAAATACCGATGATTCTACACTTGCTACATCAGTTGAAGCGACGTCAATAGAGGCGGGAGTGAGTGAGAACGGATTTACAAAAACAAAACTCAATGCCATAAATACAGATTTAAAGAGAGATTATTCTGTAGCTAATGGCGAACAGAATGTATTGATTATTCCGATTCATTTAAGCTCAGGACCCTATTCCGGTACTTGGAGTGATTCTTTGATTGATGAATTGTCAGATATTATTTTTGATACTGAAGATTCCAGATCTTACGTCTCGTATTATAAAACTGCTTCATTCGACAATTTAATAATGGGCGGGGAAGTCAGCGAACTTTATAATTCGACTTATTCTGTTTCTCAATTGGAAGATGCGACTTACGGAATGACACGCATGTACAGCATGTTTGAAGCTGCGGCTGAGTGGGTTGACGCAAACGATGACACGGTAGATATTGAAAAAGATTACGATAAAAACAGCGATGGATACATTGATAATATTCACTTTATGATAGATGGCTCAGATGGAGACGATTGGAACAGCAACATTTGGCCTCACATGTCTCAAACTGGATACTATCCCGCCGCGACAGGTGAATTTCCTGAAGTGAACACATATTCTTTGTCCAACTTGGATCATTTGAGCGATGCAACGACTACAATTCACGAACAAGGTCACATATTCGGCCTTCAAGATTACTACAACTATTCCTATTTGCCTTCTGTCAATCACAGCAGCAATACTTACTACGATTTAGTTGGTAATGCTGACATGCAAGATGACAGCATGTTTGACTGGAATGCTTATTCTAAGATGAATATGGGGTGGATAGAGCCTTATTACTTCGACGGCTCAAAAGACAGCGCAACCATCACTATTTCGCCTTCTGGTACATCCGGTGATGCTATTGTTCTAGGCGAAAACTGGAACGGTAACGCTTTTGATGAATACATCACTTTAGAATTATTTACTGAAGATGGAAATAATGCTTACGATTGGGATCGAAACTATCCCAGCTCAAGCAACTACACAACGACTTTAGGAGAAGGTGGAGTTCGCGTTTCCCACGTCGACTCGAGATTGATGGGAATGAATGCGAATGATAATACCAATGCGTATCAAGTAGATAATATTAACGATTCTGATTACGACTACTACGGATTGAAATATACCAATTCATACGACGCTGACGATTATCAAGGCTACACATTTGACGACAACAATTACAATTTGCTTCAAGTGATTGAAGCTGATAAGGAAAATGAATTTGGTTCGGTCCAAAGTGACTACTCAAAGACATTCTTAGGAGAATCAGACTTGTTCCAAACTGGAGATAGTTTCTCAATGTCTGAATATAGCAATTTCTTCTACAATAAGACGACGTTGAACAACGGCGATGAATTTCCTTACGAAGTGCAATTCGATAAAGTTACCAGCGATTACGCTACTATAACTATTACTAAAATTTAAAAAATAAAATCAACTTTTTTATCTCTTGGGCTTATTGTGGCTCAAGAGTTTTTTTAATATTTGTATATTTTTTGTTATGGATTTTATATACTAAACCTAAGATAAAAACTTTTAAGGAGAATATTTATGAAAAAGCAAAAACGCAACCTCCTATTCTCGATAGTATCATTGGCATCTATCGTATCATTAGCGAGCTGTACTATTAATATTCAAACTTCGAGCAATTCGACTGATAATTCAACAACTGAAGGAGAAACGACTTCAACCGAATCAACTACATCCGGAACCGAAGGAATCAATTCAGCAAAGATCACAAGTGAAGAAACCACAAGTGAGATTTTGTACATACCCGTAATTTCTATGGATATTGACACGGAAGATTTCAGTCTTATCGAAGGAAAAACTAAGCAACTTAGCGTTGATGTTTTACCTGGAAATGCTTCATATCCCGACGTGACTTGGTCTTCTTCAAACGAAAGCTCTGCTACCATTGATGAAAGTGGTTTGGTTACTGCGGTCGCAAAGGGAAGCGCTACTGTAACATGTACTTTAGTAAACAATACAAATATTACAAGCACAGTAGAAATTTCAGTTCTGTCTGACGGGCAAGGATTTTCAAAAACTCCGATGAATGCAACTTGCCAGGATTTAAATAGAGATTATTCCGTATCATTAGGAGAGCAGAACGTACTTATAGTTCCTATTCATTTGCAGGGATCTACCGGAGATTATTCCGGAACTTGGGATGCTGCACAATTGCAAACAGTTAACGATTTAACTTTTGACGAAACTGATCCAGAATCATACGTATCCTACTACAGCAGTGTGTCTCAAGGTAGATTGAGCATGGGTGGAGAGATGAGCGAAATATATAATTCGAGTTACACCGTAACTGAATTGATGGATGATGAATCAGGGCGCAACAAAGTATTGCAAATGTTTACAAATGCTGTAGAGTGGATCGATGCGAATGATTCTACAGTTGATATTAGCGATGACTACGATTTTGACAGCAATGGATATGTAGATAATATTCACTTTATAGTAGATGGTTCTGATTCTAATGAGTGGGCCTCCAATTTGTGGCCTCACATGTCTCAAACAGGAAATTATCCTGCGGGTACAGGTGAAATTCCGACAGTGAATACTTATTCGTTATCAAATTTAGGACACCTTGTTGATTCGTATACTACGATTCACGAACAGGGTCATATGTTTGGTCTTCAAGATTACTACAACTATTCTAATGTTGGAGAGAATAGTTATTACGATTTAGTTGGAGGGGCCGACATGCAAGACTTGGCAATGTTGGATTGGAATATTTATTCCAAGATGAACATGGGCTGGGTAGATCCTTACTATTTCGATGGAACAGAAGATAGCGCCACTATAACAATTGAACCTGCT
>Ga0172377_10004274_pt1 | contig 14716 bp, 11 predicted proteins | sample Pumphouse3metaG_FD_119749 | JGI IMG/M metagenome (GOLD analysis project Ga0172377, IMG submission 119749) | Leachate microbial communities from a municipal landfill in Southern Ontario, Canada - Pumphouse #3 metaG | ecosystem: Engineered > Solid waste > Landfill > Unclassified | place: Canada... | reverse complement strand
GGACGTTGAGGTCAAGGAATTCAATTTTGCAGCCATGAAGGAAGCAGGAGTGCAAATCGTATTCTCCGCCCTTCCTGCAGAAGTTGCCCGTGAGGCAGAACCACAGCTTAGGGACAACGGCTTCTATGTGTTCTCCAACGCTGCTTCCATGCGTTATGACAGCAATGTACCGATTCTCATTCCTGAAACCAATGTCGACCAGCTCGATCTTATCAAGGACCAGGGCTATCCCAAGACTGGTTTTGTCGTCACCAATGCAAACTGTGTCACCACAGGTCTTGCCATGGCATTGGCTCCACTACGCAAGTTTGGAATCAAGGGAATCACCGTGCACAGTTACCAGAGTGTAAGTGGCGCAGGTTACCCTGGACTTTCTTCTTTTGATATCACTGACAACTGCATTCCGTTCATCAAAGGTGAAGAAGAGAAAATCGAGAAAGAAATCAAGAAAATTCTTTCAATCGATCCTGAAGTATACGCCTATACGGTACGTGTTCCCGTCATGTTCGGCCACCTTGAAGCTGTCTGGCTGGATCTTGAACAGGACGTTGAGGTTGAAGACATCATCGACAGCTGGGCGAACTTCAAGGAAGTTGCAGATCTTCCTTCCACCCCTGTACTCCCTGTTGAATATGGTGCAGACAACACCTTCCCACAACCTAAATATGCATTCTGGGGCAACCCCAAGGGCATGGTGGTCTACACAGGTCGCCTAAAGAAAAAACATAAGAAAATTGGCTTTTTGCTGTTGGTCAACAACATCGTAAAGGGTGCAGCCGGTGGATCCATTCAGAATGCTGAGGCATTTGTAAAGCGTTTTGGTCTGATCTAAATTTATTCAAATACTTTTATAAGGCTGTTGCACTACCATTTTGCAGCAGCCTTTTTTCTGTTCATCTTGTCAATTCTCATAGGATTTGTTAGGTTGGAGATTCTCATTAGGAGAAGATATGACAGAGTATTGGGATCTTTTTGACACGGACAGACAACCTCTTGCTAGGCAACACAAACGAGGAGTTCCTCTCGTAGAAGGGACGTTTCATGTAGTGGTTTCAGTATGGACCGTAAACGAGAAGAACGAAATTCTCCTCACCCTCCGTTCTCCCAAAAAAGAACTCTATCCCAATGTTTGGGAGAATACCTCAGGTTCCGTCCTTGCAAAAGAATCAAGCAGGGCAGGGGCAAAAAGAGAGTTGCAGGAAGAAACAGGCATTGTCGCAAATGAAGATGAACTGCTGTTTTTGGGAACAGCGCGCAAAGCCTCAGCGTTTGTGGATGTCTATATGGTGAAAAAAAATCAAAAAGACCTTACCATCACGCTTCAAGATGGGGAAACAGTCGATTTCAAGTGGGTTACACTTTCTGAACTGGATCAAATCGTTGAACGAGGCGAATTGGCATTTCCTGTTGCTTATCGATTTTCACAGTTCCGAGTTGTCATTGAGGAGCAACTTGCCAGATGAAGTGTCAGATATATTGGTGTTGAAGGAATTTGTAATCTGGCATTTTTGCTTATCTATTGATTGCAAACCCATTATCACCTACATTGGTGATCATGATGCAAAATGAACAGCAACGAACAGCAAATCCCGCATTATTGTTGGCATTTTTAACCGTCATCCTCTGGTCCACTGGATTTGTATTCACACGAATCGCTGTTCGTGACATCGGTCCGTTCCCTCTTGGGTTGCTTCGGTATGGATCTGCTTCTGTCATTTTGTTGGGAATAGGGATATATAAACGCATAGGGCTTCCAAGCAAACGTGATATTCCGCTGTTCTTGCTCCTTGGCGCATTGGGATTCGTGCTCTATCAAATATTCTTCAACATCGCCATGACCACCATCTCAGCTGCAACAGCCAGTGTTGTGACGGCAACTGTGCCTGTGCTCACCGCGTTTTTCGCCTCCTTGCTGTTTAGGGAACGGTTGGGAAAGATAGGATGGATTGCCGTATTCATCGAATTCGCTGGAATACTGATATTGACCCTTTGGAAGCGCGAGGTCTCAATAGGGTGGGGTTTGTCTTGGATGATCATCGCCGCCATGTGTTTTGCAGCGTACAACCTGATTCAACGATTCGTCGTTACCCGTTATTCATCTCTTCAGTCGACAGTCTACACCATTGTCGCTTCATCCATCATGTTCATGGTCTTTCTGCCACAAGCAATTGAAGAAGTTTCCACAGCGCCCACGCAGGCGCTTCTTGCGGTACTGTTCATGGGTGTTTTTCCCAGTGCCATAGGATTTTTGCTCTGGACGAAAGCGCTGTCCATCGCCCATCAGATTGGGGATGTCACCAACTTCATGTTCGTTACCCCCTTGCTCTCGACACTTCTGGAGATACTGCTGATCGGTGACATCCCCGATACCGGCACCATCACCGGGGGAGTTACGATTCTTTTCGGGGTGGTGCTGTTCAACAACAGAACCCTACTGCTCTCCCGTTTTGCCAAGAAACCTGCTTTCACCCCATTGCAACGATAAAAAGAAAACCACGCATTAGTTTCCTTGTGCGTGGTATCTGTTTTTTTCTATGCAGTTGAACGATCTAGGCTCGTACTACGGTGGTGATGCAGTCGTTTACCATCACATGATATCTATTATTCTGTTGGGTTACGTACCAAGAACCCTTGTGGGGACAGTTTTCACAACTCAGCATCAGAGAATCATGTCTGAAACAACTTCGACTGATGAACAAGGGTGGATGATACGATGGCCCAACCACAGTCGGTTTGAATGGCCATAGGTTTTCTTGGCAGGTCTCCCGTTCCATCCATAAATATCCGCCGACAGCTGAAGGCAAGAGCTCAAGCGCCTTTTTGGCACTCTCTGCATTGCTCAGATACAAATAGGTATCGAAGAAACATTTCACCTCCGCATGCTTTCTTGCCCATGCAACCTGTCCGATATTGTTCAGTCCGATACGAACCCTTTCCAGATATCCTTCTTTCTGCAGATAGGTCACGATGGAAGTGAGTGCATCGAAGAACCTCTGTTCCTCGAACATTACCGGAGAAAGGGGAAGATAGAGCAGCCCCTCTTCAAAATACAGAATGCCTTCCGGTTTCTTTTTCTCTTCAAATTGCTGGGCAAGCTTGAAGATGTCGAGATAGGGAAGTCCATCCTTTGTGCAAAGTTTCTCACGCGATGGGAGTACCTGGGAAGGTTGTTTTGTCTCGCAATCGAGCAATTCCACTTCCGTTGTCATCCATCGGGCCAGCTCGTTATCCAAAATCGCATACCAGTCACGTCTGATTGATTTAAGCAGTGAAAGAGGTAGGAATACCTCGGAATCTGTAAGTTTGGATGAGTTGGTGTAGCTTACCGAACCAAGGGAGAAATACGAGGTGTCGCTCTGGGTGAAGACAGTATGCAGGTGCTGTTGGAGATCTTGCTCCTTTTTTGCAATGGAAACTTCGATTTCATAGGTTCTTTCGATGGTCTTTTCCTGGAATACTGTTTTCAGGATCAAGGAGTTGTCGGTGATGTCCACCAAAAGATCCAACGGGTATTTGACCGTAGGAAGATTTTCATTGATCAGAGCAGGTGTCTGGTCATGAAAACTGATCAGATACAGAACATCGCCGGCATGAGGAAGTGGACCATACTTGGGTAGGTCGATTTCCAGGGTTTCTCCCTTGTAGGTACGGGTAAGGCTGATCCCTTTTTGATCATAGATACCACTGAGGCTGAATTTCACGGCTTCGATTGGGTCGCGTTTTCCTTTAGTGAAAAACATGAGCCCGTCACGGATGGACATATCGTGAAGAGCAGTGATGATGGCATAGTCGGACTTGACCACTTTCACTTTTGCAGCAGGAATGCCTCTATGGCCTGGGTAGCTTGTACTTCCCAAGGTAGGAGTGGTCCGTATTTCGAAATTCTGACCCTCTCTGCCGTAGTCACTCAACCACCCCCCTGTTTGTCTTCTGGAAAACACCACGGCAAGAGACTCCTTGAGTGCTTGCTTTTCCTCTTCACTGGCGTTGCCATCCAGAATGGCGCGATAGTATCTGCTGGCTGCCAACGTATAGGCGGGGCCTTTCATCCTTCCTTCAACCTTCAGACTGTCGATGCCCATGTCATCAAGAAGTTTTGCATTTTCACCTGAAGCAAGATCGCTCATGGAAAAATACCAACCACTGGTTTTATTTGCGGGGACAGGAGAAAGGGCTGTACTTTGGTCTTTATCCGCTTCAAGGTAGAACCAGGACCTGCATATCTGGGCGCAGGCCCCGCAGTTGGCACTTCTTGAACAAATTTGTTCACTGGCCATGCACAACCCGGAGAATCCATAACATTGGGCCCCATGGATGAATACTTTCAACTCGATGTCAGGACAAGCCTCACGGATGGTCTGTATTTCCTGTAGGGTGAGCTCTCTGGCAAGTACTGCTCGTGTAAACCCCATTCTTTGGAGTTCTTTCACCCCTTCGATGGTGTGTACCGCAAGCTGGGTGCTTCCATGCAGCTCAAGAGAAGGGAATTGGTCTTTGATGATGCGGGCTACTCCCAAATCTTGGACAATGATGCCATCACAACCGATGAAGGATATCTGCTTGAGTGTCCGGATGATCTCCCCAAGTTGGTCGTCGTCGACCAACGTATTGACCGTTACATAGATCTTTTTCTTTTGTTCGTTTGCCAGCTGTTTGAGTTTTGCAAGGTCCTCAAGGCTAAAATTGGTTGCCTCTTTTCTGGCGGAGAAATTGCGCATGCCAAGGTAAACGGCATCGGCACCTTCATTGAATGCCACCAGGGCTGCCTGGAGGGAACCTGCCGGCAGTGCTAATTCAGTCATGATACTTCCTTTGGATGCTGTTTGTTACCAGTATCCAACTTGACGATAGCCTCCCTCCCTGTTTGTGTCAATCTGAAGCTCGTTGATGAAGCTCCTTTACGATTTGCGCATGTCGTTTCTCAGACAAAGGATACAAGGCAATGGGGATGATACCCAATATACTTGAGAAGAAGGGAATGAAGGCAGTCAAAGCATGGATGCCATTGAGAACCTGAGAAGATTGCTCAACATTGGGAAGATAGCCGAATACACTGAGTAGTGTAGCGATCATGACTGAAGTGACCGCTGCGGTGAGTTTGGCAAGAAACGTCTGGCTTGAAAAAATCGTTCCTTCAGTTCTTTTTCCTGTTTTCAGTTCAGCATATTCTATGGTATCGGCGATCATGGCCGTTTGGATGACCTGCGGACTCGCCATTCCCAGACTGCTGATGCAATTGAAGATGAGAAGCAGAATGAAATTGTTCCAGCCTACAAAGTAGAACCCTAAGGAGCCTAGGGCATAAATGGTATAATACCCGATGCAGGTGGCTTTCTTTCCAAAGCGTTTGCAGAAGAAAGGAACCGTGGAAATGCCGATGAGAATGAAGGGGATGTTGATACCTGCAAAGAGGGTATAGAGCATCTCATTACCTAAATTATACTTGGCATAATAAATAAGCATGGAGAGTTTTGCTGTCTGTCCAATCCCGGTAAAAAATCCACTGATGATGACCAACAACAAAGGCTTGTTGTTCCTGAAAGCCTTGTAGATATCCTTGAATCCGCTTTTTTCCTGTTTGACAGGCTGCACCCGTTCCTTGACGAAGAAGAACGTGATGCCAAAACAGACAACGGTAAGCAGACTGTAGACAAGGGCGGTCATTTGGTACCCTGAAGCAGGCTTGCCCGGTTTTGAAAAAGCCATGATAAGAGGTTGGGTAGCCAAGGTGGCAATGGCTATGGCCACCGTTGCTACAAACCGTGGATAGACCACGACGCTGTTTCTCTCATTCGTATCATCGGTGATGGCACTGCTCAGGGCCCAGAAGGGTACGTCGCTTGCCGTATAGATCATTCCAAATCCAATGTAGGTGATTGCAGCCCATGCAAGCTTTCCTGTCATGCTCAGTTCTGGGGCGCTGAAGGAAGCAACGGCAAACGGGACGAAAAAGATTGGGGTGAAGAGTAAATAGGGGCGGAATTTCCCCCACCGAGTGCGGGTCCTGTCGGCAAGCATGCCCATCAACGGGTCGTTGACAGCATCCCAGAGTCTTGCAAGCAGCAGGATGGTCCCCGCTGCAGCAGGAAGAATGCCGAAGATGTCGGTATAGAAGAACAACAGGAAATTGGCCATGAGGCTGTAGATCATGTTCTGGCCGAAACAGCCGAATCCGTAGGTGAGTTTTTCACTGGTTTTGATGGGATTTCTTTCTTCCATAATGAGCAAGTGTATCACGAAAATACCTGATGGCAATCAAAATACCTGCTCTCTTGCCTGTTTGGTATAAGGAATAGTATACTTTTTATAGATCATAGATAAAGGAGGCAACCGATGCAAATGAAAACTGATGCAGGAAACAAGGTACTTGAGGTATCCAAAGACACGGTGCTTTATGAGCAAGGATCTCCTTGTTCTTCCATGTTCCTCTTGCGAGAGGGAACGGTTGGGTTGTATCTCAACTACCATACCCCCCAGCAATTCCAGCTTTTTGAAATTTCCCGTTCAGGATCCAGTCTTGGGGAGATGGGTCTGTTTGACGCGGAACCAAGGAATGCCACAGCAGTTGCCTTAAGTGATTGCACATTAGTGGAAATCTCTCAGGAAAACTTTCCCTCCTTCATTGAAGCCCATCCAGAAGAGACAAAGCAAATGATACTTGATTTGAGTCAGCGCTTCAAAATGGCAATACAAGAAGTGAAGAACGAACAGCTTATCATTCAAGAGAGTCTTCAGGCTCTTAAGGAAGCACAGAACAATAAAAAAGATACCCTTAAGGACCGTATCAAGAAAATCTCAGACTTCTTGCTTGATATTCCTGAAGACGTTCCCCCTGAATTGTACCTGAGCTTTAATTCTCGATTCCATGGCTCTTTGCTGTAAAAAAAGATAGCTGTCCACAGGCTCTGCTTTGTTCCGAACTTGAATACAACCATATTGATAAAGATTAAAAAAAAAGGTACCTTGGAGGTGATGCAACTCTAAATTAAGTGAAGAATTGCAGTATTACCTAGACAAGGAGTAGTTCATGAACGTCAATGACATTAAACATGCTGGACTTAAGAAGTGGATTGAAGATTTTGCAGCACTTACAAATCCAGATGAAATTATCCTGGCTGACGGAAGTTCCGCACAGTATGATGAACTGATCAACCAACAGGTTGCCGCTGGTTATGCCACACGACTCAATCCTGCTAAGAAACCGGGATGTGTCGCATACAACTCTGATCCTTCTGACGTAGCTCGTGTAGAAAAAAGAACCTACATCTCTTCAGTCAAGCAAGAGGATGCCGGCCCTACCAATAACTGGATGGATCCAACCCAACTCAAGAAGGAAATGACTGACCTGTATCGTGGCTGTATGAAAGGCCGCACCATGTACATCATTCCTTTCTCCATGGGTCCTCTTGGTTCCCCCATTTCCAAAATTGGTGTTGAAATCACCGACAGTGCGTATGTTGTTGCCAACATGATGATCATGACCCGCGTAGGCGTCAAGGTACTCGAGCTCCTCGGTACTGATGGCTATTATGTTCCTTGTTATCACTCTGTAGGCAAGCCTCTTGCTGAAGGTGAATCTGACAACGGCAAATGGCCTTGCGCTGCAATGGAACACAAGTATATTTCCCATTTCCCTGAGACCCGTGAAATTTGGTCCTATGGTTCAGGCTACGGCGGGAACGCTCTGCTTGGAAAGAAGTGTCTTGCACTTCGCATTGCAACCGTCCTTGCTCGTGATGAAGGCTGGCTTGCAGAACATATGCTCATCCTCAAGATCACCAGTCCTGAAGGCAAGAGCCGTTTCGTAACCGGTGCTTTCCCCTCTGCTTGTGGCAAGACCAACCTGGCCATGCTTATTCCTACCATTCCTGGTTGGAAGGTAGAAACTGTCGGTGACGACATTGCATGGATGAAGTTCGGTTCCGATGGTCAGCTCTATGCAATCAACCCTGAAGCAGGTTTCTTTGGCGTTGCTCCTGGAACTTCCGATGATTCAAACCGCAACGCTCTTATTGCAGCTTCTTCCAATACCATTTTCACCAACGTTGGTGTCACTGAAGACAAGGACATCTGGTGGGAAGGCATTGGCTACGACGCTCCTGGCAAGTTGATTGACTGGAATGACAACGAATGGGTACAGGACAAGACTGACAAAACCCAGAAGCCTGCTGCTCATCCGAATGCGCGTTTCACTGCACCAGCAGTACAATGCCCAAGCATTGCAGCTGAATGGGAAGATCCAAAGGGTGTTCCTGTAAGTGCAATCCTCTTTGGTGGACGTCGTCCGAAGACCATTCCTTTGGTACACCAGAGCCATGACTGGGCACACGGTGTATTCCTTGGTTCCATTGTTGGATCTGAAGTTACCGCTGCTGCACTCGACGTAAAGGCCGGCACCATCAGACGTGACCCGTTTGCCATGCTTCCTTTCTGTGGTTACAACATGGGCGACTATTTCCAGCACTGGTTGGACGTAGGTCATGCAGCCCCAGATGCAGAGAAACTGCCTAAGATTTTCTATGTCAACTGGTTCCGCAAAACTGCCGAAGGCAAGTGGTTGTGGCCTGGTTACGGTGAGAACAGTCGTGTCCTCAAGTGGGTGTTTGAGCGCTGTGAAGGTACTGCAAAGTTTGTGGATACTCCTATCGGTATCATGCCTACCATCGATGCGATCGATCGCCCAGAAGGTGTAACTGAAGAAGATATGAAGGAACTGTTGGCTGTAGACCTCGATGGCTGGATCAACGAAGTCGAAGACATCCGCACCAATCACTATCCTAAGTTCGGCGATCATCTTCCGAAGGAGCTTGCTGTATTCCTTGACACTCTTGAGTCCAATCTCAAGGCTGCAAAATAACAGCAATTTTCTACAATTGATTTTCCAAGACGGTCTTCTTCAAAGGAGGCCGTCTTTTTCAGGGATGCAGAAGATCTAAAAAATTCTGTGTTGTTGCTCTGTTTTTACGTATACTGTGAAGCATGAGTCAGATAGAAAGAATCTTTTACATCAACAGAAGCATCCTTGAAGACGGAATGGTGACCACACAGCAAGTGGCTTCGCAGTTTGAAATATCCAGACGGCAGGTAGTTCGGGATTTCGATTACCTGCGGGACAACCTGAAAGCCCCATTATCATATGACCATCAGAAAAAAGGCTATCTTTACACAGAAACCTTTACCATGATGTCCAATACCAATGAACGTATGTTGGTCCTCAATGCCATCTTCAAGAGCCTTGCAGAGTCGCAAGGAGTCATGTCGGTGGTCACCGATATGGTCAGCCAAGGTATCGACAGCGGGATGGAAAAAGGATACCGATCGTTAGCTGACAAAATCGTTTTCATCACCCCGGTCCAAGACTGGCCTGATTACACGGTTTTCAACAAAATCTGTTCAGCAATGAAAAGTGAAGAACGAATGACCATGCACTATCGCAATGCAAAGGGTGAACCTTCAAAGCGGCACATTGAACCCCTTCGACTGGTAAACTACAGCGGCCGATGGTATCTGCTCTCCTTTGATCTACAGAACAAAGAACTGAGAACCTTCCACCTCTCCCGCATCCTGGAGATTGAACAGATACCCGGGGATAAAATCCACAATGCCCTCAGTGAAGCAGAACTGGATGCTTTCATCCATGGAGGGTATGGAATCTACATGGGGAAAGAGATCCTAACAGCTACGTTCCAAATCTACGGATGGGCGATCAATACCGTGCTGACCCAGACTTGGCATAAGGACCAGAAGATACAAAGAATTGAAGTAGGAGGAGAACCTGCTTTGGAAGTAACCGTTCCGGTGGCCAACATCCAGGAGATTCTTTCCAAGCTATTATCGTTTGGCTCTGCTGCAAAACCCATTGCACCTCCCTCTCTCGTAGAGAAGTGGAAACAGACGGTTGCGTCGATGGCTGTGTTGGCTGATATAACTTTATGATTTGTGTGACATGATATGTCATAGCTATGGATCTATCCTTACATCATACAGGAAAGGAGGAGGATTCTATGACTTCATGCAAGACACCCCACACAGACAGGCAGAAAAGACTTCCCGTTTGGTTGGATATCGTAACGGATTCAGTGGTTTTGATGTTCTTCTTTTCACTTGCAGCCATACTGTTCAGTCCCATTCTTGTTGTTTTCGGAGCTTTGTATCCACTTTTTAGAAGATACATTACTACAGAATAGGTCTATAGATGTGCCTGTTTGTTGATGGAATAGGCATATTGTTGCAAAATGGTGGAATAAATACACAATTCTTGCATATTCATTCATATTAGGTCTTCCCATTTTATTGAATTTTCGCATAGGATGGAGAGACTTCCTAGAAAGTCATCATCTTACTCTCTGTCTGCACGATCATATCCTTCATGCGGATTTTTTTTGTGTGCAGGCTCAAGGAGCATTTCATGGGACACCAGGCCTCTTCAAAAATGATGTATGGACCGGCAGACAAGCCGCCGATAAAGCAATGGATACCGTTAAGTATTCAGCATGTGTTTGCCATGTTTGGGGCAACGATTCTTGTCCCCATCCTTACAGGATTGAGCCCTAGCACCGCCCTCTTCACTGCAGGGACAGGAACGTTGCTCTACATTCTGATCACCAAAGCCAAAGTCCCTGCTTTCTTGGGCTCCTCGTTTGCCTTCATCCCTGCCTTGATCGCCATTACCGCTGCATACGGCTTGCCCTATGCAATGGGAGGGGCTTTTGTTTCAGGTCTGTTCTATAGCCTTGTTGCCTTCATCATCAAGAAGACCGGACACAACTGGTTGAATAGAGCCCTTCCTCCAGTGGTAATCGGTTCTGTCATCATTGTCATCGGTCTTAACCTGGCACCGACTGCTGTCAATATGGCAATGTTCGATGGAAATGGCGATTACAGCCTATTCTTCTTGATGATTGCCTGTGTCACTTTAGCCGTCACCATTATTGCAAACCTTTTTTCCAAAGGTTTTTTCAGCATCATCCCGCTTCTCCTTGGATTGCTCTCAGGATATTTCTTTGCGCTGATAATGGGGATTTTCTTTCCTGAATTTGCTCTGATCAGTTTCGCTGGAGTCAAGGAAGCAGCGTGGTTTGGTTTGCCTACCTTTGCCTTGCCCAAGTTCAACTTTGTAGCCTCTGTAACGTTCATCATTGTATCCTTGGCTACAATTTGCGAACACCTTGGAGACACGCTTACCATTTCCAAAGTTGTAGGTAAAGATTTTTATAAAGACCCGGGTCTTCATCGAACCCTTGCTGGTGACGGTGTCGCCACCCTTTGGGCTTCATTCTGGGGTGGTCCACCAAACACCACGTATGGTGAGAACATCGGAGTTCTTGCACTGACCAGAGTGTACAGCGTATGGGTGACCGGAGGGGCTGCCGTCATAGCAATCCTACTTTCCTTCTTCCCCAAATTCGGTGCCTTGATCCAAACGATTCCCAACCCAGTTCTTGGAGGCATCTCCATGTTGCTTTTCGGCACAATCGCCTCCAGTGGTCTGAGGACTTTGGTCGATAGCGGTGTTGATTATGAAGACAAGCGCAACCTGACCATCAGCAGTGTCATTTTGGTAATTGGAATCGGTGGTGGGCTTCTCAGCTTTTCAATCGGAGACAACCTCCAGTTCTCCCTTGGTGGAGTAGCTCTGGCGACCTTGGTTGGCATTCTGCTCAATGCTTTGATCCCAAAAGAAAAAATAGCAAAATAATTCTATGGTTTTTTGAGGAAGGCCTCTCTATTCGGAGAGGCCTTTGGTTTGCAAAGACACTATTATCTGGTAGGATTGATTGCATGTACACCTATAGTCTCATCGATTCTGATACAAAACTCAACAATACAATCAAAAGCTGGAAAGAAAAGGGAATAACCTCTCTTTCCATGGATTTCGAAGGGGAATTCAATTTGCATATCTATGGAGAGCACCTCTGTTTGGTTCAGCTCTTCGATGGTAGTGACTATTTCCTCATTGACCCGTTCAAGGTCAGTCCAGAAGCGCTGAAGCAATTTCTGGAAAACCCTGAATTGCAAAAGATCATGTTCGACTGTGCGAGTGACTCCGCTCTTGTCCGCAAGGAGTTCAACATCCAGATGGAACGGGTCTTTGATATTCGCGTCTTGGCTCTCGCGTTAGGCTATACCGGTAACCTCACCGGCCTGATAGCACTTCACTTAGGTGAACAGGAAGAGAAATCCAACGGGAGTAAAAAGAAGAACCAGATGACCAATTGGCTCATCCGTCCGCTGAAAGATGACCAGATCCAATATGCACTTGGTGATGTTGCCTTTTTGTTTGCGCTCAAAGCAATTCTGGAAGAAAAAATTGCTGAGAAAGGGCTGAACGAAGAAGTTGCACAGATTATGGTGAACATTGCAAAACCCAAGGGTCCCGATAAACCGGGCTGGACAAAGTTCTCTTCTTGGAAGTATATGAACAAAGAAGAGAAAACCTATCTCAAGCATTTTTTCATTGCACGTGATACCCTTGCACGAAAATACAATGTGCCGGCAGTCAGGATTCTTGAAAAACATCTATTGCTTGAGATGGCCAAACAGGTTCCATCATCAGCCAACGATTTTCACATTTATTGTCAACGATGCTCACCTCAACGTGAAAATGAGTTGATCGCACTTTTTCAAGAAGCAAAGAACGCAGCCTCTAGCGAGTTGAAGCAAGCCTGAGCTGTACGTTCTCCGATGCTTCGACCAAGAGGGCAAGCACTTCACAGGTCGGGGTGGGGATGCCGTACTTTTTCCCAAGTTTGACGACAGTCCCACAAAAAAAACTGTTTTCAGTTTTTCTTCCAGCCTCCATGTCCTGACACATGGAGGTTTTTCCTGCAAATCCCAATGCGGTGACGGTATGGTAGTTCTGTTCGATCATATCATCAGTGAGGACAATGCCTTCTTTGAGCCCTACAGCCTGTACCTCTTTGCTTACCTTATACGCCAGTCTCTGTACGCTTTCCTGCTTCAGATCACCATAGGTAGCCCTGCATAACGAACTGATGGTGTTGTATGCGGTATTCAACATGAATTTCTTCCAGAGCTCCAGCCTGATATCCTGAGGAACGGTGTATGCGATATGGGCCTTATTGAAAAGGTTGCAGATGGCTTCAACCCTTGGGCTTATGCAGTTGTCCTTCTCCCCAAAAACAATTTTTCCTTCCTCTGTGAAGTCGATGTGGTTTCCTACATGCGTTGAGTTGAGGCTTACTGCAAAGCTATAGAGCAAGTGCTCTTGCCCATAGGCATCGGACAACAGGATTTCACTTTCAGTTCCATTGAGCAAAGAGAGGATGGATGTTTGTTTTCCTACAGCCTGAGAGATGGAAACGATGGCTTGTTCCAATTGCAGGTTCTTCGTGGCTAGAATCACCAAATCGCTTATCTCTGCTTTTTCTGGAGTCACAAAGTTGAAGGTGACTTGCTTGCCATTGATGAATAGCCCTTCACGCTCATAGCGCTCTTTGCGATCTTCATCGGTGATGAAGCGTACGTTTTCAAAGCCGAGATTCTGATGCAACCTCAAGCCATATAAAGCGCCTACAGCGCCACACCCAATGATTGTTACTGTCTTGATTTCCATATTCAATGTATAGCCAACGCCCGCACCAGCGAGGTAAGCTTCTCCAGTTGTTCTTGTGTTATTGTTTCTGAAGTGGTATGAGGGGCTTCATAGCCTGTAGAGCACACCACAGTAGTGAGTCCTTTTGCATTAAGTATGTTGGCATCGCTTCCTCCCAAGGTCGGTTCAAGCATGAAAGGAAGACCAAGCGAAGACGTTGCCTTTTTCAAGTGTACAAAGGGAGGATCATTCGAGTCATGATGGTACTCGTCATACATGTGGACATCATTGATCTCAACCTTTCCGCCATGTTTTTCAGCAGCTGAATGCAAGCAATGTTTCATATGTTCTACCTGACTATGGAGTTTGTCCTTATCCAGGCTCCGAGCTTCAAAAACCAACTCGGCTTTGTCACAGACGATATTCTTGGAACCTGGGGCAAGAAAAGACCCTACATTGGCAGTGGTCTCATGGTCAATGCGAAGAAGCTTCATTGCTGCAACTGCATCAGATCCCATCTGTATCGCGCTGATCCCTCTTTCAGGTGAAAAACCGGCATGGGTTCCTTTTCCCCAGAAGGTGGCTTCCAACTTATCATACCCGGGAGCATCTGTGATGAAGGTGCCTACCGGACCAGAGGCATCGAAGGTGAAGCCATAGTCGATACCCTGCAACTTGTTCATATCTATGTGTGAGGCACCCAACAACCCCATTTCTTCACAGGTGGTGAAGAGAATGACCAGATTGGGGTGAGAAAGCTCATGTACCTTGATCTCTTCCAATACGGTGAGAATGGCGGCAATCGCCGCCTTGTCATCGGCTCCCAGAGCCGTCTTGCCTCCCGTGTGCACCATTCCATTCTCGACGATTGGTTTCACCTCATAAGCGAGAGGAACCGTGTCCATATGGGCATTGAGGAGGATGGTCGCACCCTCTCCTGGAAGATAGGCATAGAGGTTGTCTGCTTCATCCAATTCTGTATACAGGTTGAGGGAAAGCAGTTTTGTTTCCAGAAAAAGGCCAATCTGCTGTTCATGTTGGGAGACTGAATTCATCTCAACCAACTCAAGGAAGGTGCGTAGGGTAGGGTTCATGAAATGACTATAGCATACAATTTGGATAGGATAAAAGCATTTGACGCATTTCCAAAGCAGTGTATAG
>Ga0172377_10004273_pt1 | contig 14716 bp, 11 predicted proteins | sample Pumphouse3metaG_FD_119749 | JGI IMG/M metagenome (GOLD analysis project Ga0172377, IMG submission 119749) | Leachate microbial communities from a municipal landfill in Southern Ontario, Canada - Pumphouse #3 metaG | ecosystem: Engineered > Solid waste > Landfill > Unclassified | place: Canada... | reverse complement strand
GTTCCCCGAAGGGAACCGGCTTCTCGTTGTTGCGGTGTCACGTTGTTCCATCCTCACCCCTGCGGGGCCGGCCTAGAGTCCGGCTCTTCGAAGCCTGACGTTCCCTGGCGGGAACCGGTTTCTCTTCATAAAAATGAATTTTTAGAGGTACCCTAAAATAAATGTTCGCCTTGTTTGCGGGCCTCATTCAACGGAACATTCGCCGTAGCCTTAAATTGTGCGTGATCCTCTCGCAAAAACTTTTGGCGCTCCAAGAGTTCCTTGAGAAACAGTTCCTTTTTGGACGGATTCATCCAGCGCTCCATCAGACTTACACTAGAACCCGCATCATGTGAATAAATCACCGGAGCAAGGGCTTCAGGAGCAATTTTTACCGCAGTATGTATACTGGAAGTGGCTGCACCGCCAATCATAATCGGCACGTTCAATCCTTCGCTCTTGAAGGTTTTCGCCACATTTACCATTTCATCAAGACTCGGAGTAATCAGTCCAGAAAGTCCAACCATATCCGGTTTGTACTTTTTGACGGCTTCTACGATTTTTTCGCAAGGAACCATTACGCCCAAATCAATGATTTCGTAATTATTGCAGGCGAGCACAACGCCAACGATGTTCTTTCCAATATCGTGGACATCTCCCTTCACTGTCGCCATCACAATTTTGCCCGCAGCAGAACTTTCGCCCGCTTTTTTACTCTTTTGTATATAAGGCAATAGTACCGCTACGGCGCGTTTCATCACGCGGGCGCTCTTTACCACTTGAGGAAGAAACATTTTGCCTTCGCCAAAAAGCTTGCCCACTTCGTTCATCCCATCCATTAGCGGGCCTTCGATGATTTTTACCGGTTGAGCAATCTGGTTCCTCAATTCTTCTATGTCGCTTTCTATAAACTCTTCAATGCCCTTGACCATTGCATGGCGGATGCGGTCTTCTACCGAAGAATCGCGCCAAGCAAGCGCACTCTTCATCGCAGAGCCATCCACCTTGCGGTTTTTGACCGTTTCTGCATAAGCGAGAAGCTTATCTGTAGCGTCCTCACTCCGGTTAAAAATCAGATCTTCAATAAGTCCACGCTCTTCAGCCGCGATATCTTCATACACAGGAAGCACACCAGCATTCACAATGCCAAAATCCATCCCTGCCTTACCTGCATGGTAAAGGAAAGAGGAATGCATACTTTCGCGAATGGAATTGTTTCCTTTAAAAGCAAAACTCAAATTGCTCACACCTCCCACAATATGAGCAAACGGAAGATTTTTTTTGATATAGCGACACGTTTCAATATAGTCTTTTGCATAATTTGCATGTTCCGCCATTCCCGTTCCAATCGTGAGAATATTCGGGTCAAAAAGAATGTCTTCCGGTGGGAAGTTTAATTTATCAACAAGGAGCCGGTACATACGAGTACACACAGAGCGCTTGCGTTCAAATGTCGTCGCTTGTCCTTGTTCGTCAAAAGCCATACAAACCGCAGCAAAGCCGTGGCGGCGGATTTCTTCTGCTTTTTGGAGGAACTTTTCTTCACCTTCCTTGAGGCTTATCGAGTTCACAATACCCTTGCCCTGCACGCATTCCATTCCCGCTAAAAGAACATTCCAGCGGGAACTATCTATCATAATCGGGCATTTGGCGACACTCGGTTCCGACATCAGCAAATTGAGAAAATGGACCATCGTCTTTTCGGAATCAATCATTCCGTCGTCGAGATTCACATCTATCACTTGTGCGCCGCTTTCCGCTTGCGCGACACCAATATTCACCGCGGAAGAAAAATTACCTTCGCGGATTAAATTCGCAAACTTGCGCGAGCCCGCTATGTTCAGGCGTTCGCCGATATTCACAAAACGGCTGTCCGGTGCGACTTCCAAGCTTTCCAAACCAGAAAGAAGAATGTGGCCGGACTTTTGAGGAACTTCTCGCGGTTTCCTATCCGCAAGGACCTTTGCAAATAAGCGGATATGGTCCGGAGTAGTCCCGCAACAACCGCCGACAATATTCACCAATTTTTCGTCTGCATACTTTTCGATCCACCCCGCCATTGATTCCGGCGTATCGTCATAACCACCGAACTGATTCGGAAGCCCGGCATTCGGATGAACTGAAACGCGGAACGGAGCGGACTGTAAATCCCTCAAATGCGGGATCATATCCTTTGCACCCAGTGCGCAGTTGAAACCTATACTGAAAAGCGGATAACTCGAAAGGGAATGCAAGAAGGCCCGCGCAGTCTGGCCCGAAAGGAGGCGGCCTGAAGCATCCGTAATCGTACCCGAAACGGCAATTGGCACCAGTTCTCCGCGTTCATCGCAAAGTCTCATAATAGCATAAAGAGCAGCCTTGGCATTGAGCGTATCAAAAACCGTCTCCACCAAAAGAAGATCCGCGCCTCCATCCAAAAGTCCTCTCGCACAAACTTCATAGGAATCCACAAGTTCCTTGAATGTAACAGAACGCGCGGCGGGATCCGCAACATCTGGACTCATACTCGCCGTTTTAGAGGTAGGTCCAATAGAACCCGCCACAAAACGCTTGTGAGAAGAGACTTTCTTTGCCGTCTCTTCTGCTTCTAAATGCACAATCGCATTTTTAGCGACTTCTGCGGCAGCTCTAGCCATATCATAAGCCGCAGAAGAAAGCCCGTATTCCTTCTGTCCGATTGGAGAAGCGCCAAAGGAATCCGTTTCAATAATATCTGCTCCCGCATCCAAATAAGCGCGGTGAATGCTCTCGATCTTTAAGGGAGATGTAAGCGGGAGCACATCATTATTGCCCTTCAAATCGATGTGACTGTCCTTGAAACGCTCCCCCCTGAAATCCGATTCATCTAAATGCAACCGCTGCACCATCGTTCCAAAGCCGCCATCGAGAATGAGAATTTTCTTTTTACAAACCGAAATCAATTCTTTATAGGATCTGGAAAGAGGAAGATTCATCAGGAACTCCGAATATGCATTTTTTTAAATATGTGCATAAATATAGAAAATAAGATTTCGAAGCTATATTTTTTGCAACCGCCAAACGAGCAAAAGCATCAAAAGATTAAATGAACGAGAAAGCGATAATCAAGAAGCTCCAAAAAGGAGACCTGAACGTTCTCAAGGGCATCTGGGATAAGAACAGCCAAAACGTGCTGAATCTCGCCTTCAGAATGCTCCTTGACAGGGACAAGGCCGAAGATATCCTAATGGATGTGTTCGTGTCTATCCCTGATGCAATTAAGCGATTCCGCGGAGATTCGGCAATTTCGACTTGGCTATATACCTTGACGAAAAATGCTTGCCTAATGAAACTCCGCAGCGACCGCTGCCATTTCAAGATCGTGAGTACCCGGAAAAGCGAAATAGAAGAACATTCCACAGGCAAAGAGGACAAGGGGCTATCCGAACCCGACAAAGAAACCCTTTTTGCAGGACTCTCCGTGCTTACACCAGAAATCCGGAGCCTGCTTTGGCTCAAGGATGCGGAAGGATTGGACATCAAAACTCTTGCAGAAATGTACAAGGCTCCGGAAGGCACACTCAAAGCACGACTTTCGAGGGCGCGCGCCGAAGTGCGGAAAGTAATAGAGAAGGAGAACCAATATGCGTGAAGAAATCGATTTTTCAAAAGCCTCAAGGCTTGTTCCACGAAAGGATTCATGGGATAAAGTCGTTATGCGCATCAATAAGGCCAACGAACAAAAAGAGTCGCTACTCCTCAACAAGTTTTCATCCCTTTCCGCTGCGGCAAGCATCCTATTTGTTGCCGGAGCTATGTTTTTTGGATTCAACTCAAATTCAACAGCTACCCAAACGAGCGCTAGCGATTCGTCATTCGAATACTTCTCTTGGTATTCCGGGCTCGGTTCTGGGAATGCCGTGAGTTCCTTTTCCACAGCAATAGACAATTATTTTCCCACCGGAGGTTGATATGGCTCTCAATTCTAGTTCTAAATTATTTCTGGCAAGCGGCCTGATCCTCGCCGCTTCCGTCGGCTTCTTTGCAAGTTCGGTGTTCTTCAATCATTCCCCGCGTCCTTTCGACAATCGCGGCCCCGCACAGGAAGAGATGCAGGTCCCGAGAGAAGAAAATACGGCTAGACAAGATGGCCCCCTCCCCTCTAAAAGAGATATCGATTCCATTCTCGGGCTGTCCAAAGACCAGATTGCAAAACTGGATTCTAATGTCAAAGCATGCGATTCCACCCGCAAAGCTCTCCACCAGAAAATAAGAATGACAGAGAGAAAACTTCACGATGTCCTCGATCAGAATCCTATTTCTGAAGCAGACCTCAAATCTGTCAGGGCAGAACTCTTGCTTCTCAACGAAGAGCGATTGGATCTCCGAATAGCCGATATCAAACGATTCAAAGCCGTACTTACTCCTGAACAAAATAAAAAATTAAAGGCATTACAACCAAAGTTCGAAAATAAGTACCAAAATAAAGGAAAGAACAAATTAGGCTCTGAAGGGCGAGGAAATCGCGACGGAAAGTATTTCCGCGACGATGAACATCGTTTTATGCAGGACAAAGGTTTTAAACCGCAAGGTGAAATGTATCGCGGAGATCCTCAAAGAGGCCCTGACGGACAGATGCCTCCTCCGAATGGAATGGAAGAAAATAATAATAATCCTCCACCTCCTCCAACCCGCTAATTTTGTTATATTAGAACCTGTAATTCCTCCATACCCCAAACAAGCGTAGGATTCCTTCGGGAGTCCTACGTTTGTTTTTAAATGTTCCCTAAAGAATAATTTATACAAATTATTCCGACACAGCATTCATAGCGAGTCGTACGACATCCAGCGTCGCTTCCACTTTAGGAGATTCTTCCGAAAGAATTTGTCTATAACGACGACCACCAGGAAATCCGGAAAATAGTCCATACAAATGTTTTGTCATAATGCTAAGCGGGCATCCTTCCGAAAGCTGCTGTTGCATATAAGGTAAGTAAGCTTCTAAAAGGGCCTTGCGCGTAGCGGGCGAAGAATCTTTCCTTCCAAAAATCAAAGAATCGGCATTCGCCAAAAGCCATGGGTTCGCATAAGGTGCGCGTCCCATCATCACGCCATCCACATGAGTTAAAGCTTCCTTAGCGTTTTCAAGCGTCGTAATTCCACCATTGATGCTGATATTCAATTGCGGCAATTCCTGCTTGAGGCGGTACACTACTTCGTAATGAAGTTCTGGGCGCTCCCGGTTCTCTTTCGGTGTATACCCCTTAAGTCGCGCAGTGCGCGCATGGATGATGAAAGTATCGCACCCGGCCGAAGCAACTGTTTTAATGAAATCCAAAAAAAATTCCCAGCTGTTGAATTCGTCCACGCCGATGCGGGTTTTGACTGTAACAGGGATCTTCACCTTGGCCCTCATCGCAGAAACGCATTCCGCTACCAGATTTTTTTCTTTCATCAGGCACGCGCCGAACGATCCACATTGGACGCGTTCAGACGGGCACCCGCAATTCAAGTTCACTTCTACAAAGCCCGCATCTTCTACGATCCTCGCACATTCGGTAAGCATCTTCGGATCACTACCGCCGAGTTGGAGCGCCACAGGCTGTTCTATTTCATTATGTGCAAGGAAACGAGGGCCCGCATGAAGCAAAGCATTCGCCACGATCATTTCTGTATAGAGCAAAGTCTCTTTAGTAAGAAGTCTTAAAAAATAGCGTTCGTGCCTATCCGTAAAATCGAGCATCGGAGCCACAGAAAGGCGGCGGTGGAAGTTTAGTTCGGTGGCAGTCATGCGCCAAATTTAGTATTATAGCTGTATGAGTTCTATTAAAACAATCGTCATCTCCGGCGGTACGCACGGCAACGAATTAACGGGAATCAAACTTTTCGAGAAATGGTCTTCGCACAAAGAATGCTATGCAGATCGCTGCCCATCAGCATCCATCGCGCTCGTTCACACGAACATAGAAGCGTCCAAAATTTGTCGGCGATATGCCGATATAGACTTGAACCGCAGTTTTTCAAACAAGCTTCTCGCCCTAAACGCACCTAATGCATACGAAATCCGCCGGGCGCAAGAGCTGAACCAAAAGTATGGCCCTAAAGGCCCGCAAACCAAAACCGACCTCATCATCGACGTGCACAACACAGAAGCCAATATGGGGCTCTGCCTTATCCTTTCGACGCGCGACCCATTTACAATGCGGGCTTCCGCAGAATTAGTCTGCGAATTTTCAACAGCGCATATCTACTACCAGCCAGAAGAACGCGGAGAATCCCCGTACTTTGGCACAATCGCCAAAGCAGACATCTGTCTAGAGGTTGGCCCGCAAAATCATGGAACCATCCGGGCAGACCTCTTTGAACAGACAGAAAAAATCGTCATCCGCTACCTCGAACTCGCCGAAGAATGGAACCGCGGCGTATTGCAGCAAAAGCCCAAGAAAAAGGTAAGCGTCTTTACCCAGTACAAGGATATCGACTACCCGCGCGACCCACAAAAGAACATCCTCGCGATGATCCACCAGAACATACAAGGAAAAGATTACTTGGAAGTAAAACCGGGTATGCCTATGTTCCGCACCTTTGACGGAAAAGATGTGCCTTATAGCGGTGAGAGAAGCGTATGGCCCATATTTATCCACGAAGGTTCCTACTACGAGAAACACATAGCAATGAGTCTTACGCTCAAAACAGAAGAGGAATGGTAATGTCCAAAGAGATGAACACAGACCAAAAGATACAGTCTCTGCTCGCCCTTATCGATGAACAGCGCAAAGAGCCCTATGAATCAAAATTCGACAACATTCTCGACTCTTTCGAAGACTTTTTGATTACGCGCCCAGAACCGCCTAAAGAATGGCAAGACCGCTTCAATGCATCCGGGAAAAAATTCGATTATTGGCAAATTGTGCTCCCACAAGACTTTCAAGACCCATTTGAAGACGATCTAGGAAACATCCGCAGGCTCAGAAACGAGTTTTCAGATGTAAAACCTTCTATGGCACTAGAACACATTCTAGTCAGCAGAAATTATTTTATATATGAGAACGGGCACGCGGAGCCCATTCCGGCACCACGCCCAATTTTGATGCTCGAGAGCATTGACGATGAAAAATCGAAGATCGACTGGGACTGCTGCTTTACCCTCTTTGGCGATGGAAGCTACTATGCATACAACCTGAACCAAGACGATGAAGAAGAACTCGGCGAAGATTTTAAGTCAATTCTTGAAAAGCGGATCCGCGTTCTCTCGGAAATGGGACTGGTGATTCCAGCCGAAGGACGCGACTACGGTATTTTGAGGAGTTGAAAGAAAATGAAAAAGCTATGGCACATTTTCGCACTTTGCGGAGGAATGCTCCCGGCATTCGCCATAGCTTCTTTTATTCAAAATCCAATTCCACCTTCGACCGAAAAGAACTTTTTCAAAGACAGAAACGGCGACGGGAAGATGGACATCGTCGAATGGACGTTCCTCGGAAACCTGACAAAAGATTACCTCGACTCCGCCGTGGACAGTCTCACATTTACATGGCCGGATTCAAACGGAAATATCCGGAACTTCTGCATAAAAGGAACAGAGCTCCTTATCGATTCTAGTTCCTCCCGCAAGCTGTTGCTCAACCTTTCCAAAGACAATAACATACAAGCTAAACAAACTGCAATCTGGGGAAGTTTTGGATCTTCCTTCATTTATTATAAGGGCAACTCCCCTATCGAAATCCAAATGAAAGACGGAATGGCTCCGGCAATCAAAAGAGCCTATCTCAAAAGTTCCAAGGGAAATGGCAGCGACACACTCAAAGTATCCTTTACAGAAGGTGTTGCAGAAGTCCAAAGCAGTTCCGATATTTTTGAATATAAGTCCTATAACACCCAAGATATGCAGCCGATTTCCGGAACATCCGTCCTATGGAATCCCGAAAACACGGAAGCCACTATAATATGGACTTCTTCCACTACGTCGGTCATTCCCAAAGATTCCCTCCGCATTCTCTCCTACGCACTCAAGGATTCTTCACAAAATAAAGTGCAATCCGGATCAGCCTTTACGAAAATAGAAGGCACCTATCCATTTGAAATCCGCACCAATACGCTCATCGAATTCAGCCATTCGGAAGCGATGCAAAAAAAGTCCATCTTTGAAAGAATCTTTGCAAACCCCTCCGACAGCCTTCCCCAAAAAGAAAATGCCGGAGTCGCCATAGACATCGGCGGAGAAGAACTAGCAACTTCCATCCGCGAAGCTTTAGGCGATTCCAGCATAAAAATTGATCCTTCAAAAATTTCCATTTTGATAGATCTAAGACTTTACACGAACCTCGGCGAATATGTCACGAGCATCCATACAGAGACACAATGCAGCGACGCCCGGTTCCCGAATTTCAACTGTCTAGAAAACGCCAAAACACTTTTCCTCAAATGGAACTTGATGAGCAACGACAGACGCATAGTAGGCACAGGAGCCTACATAGCCAAGATATTTGCAGGAATCACCTACAACAATACGACGATCTGGCGCAATGACAACGAAACAAACGCAGTCCAAGTCTGGGGCGTCCACAGAAAATAGAATGGAATCCTTCGAAAGAGAAATCTATACCCGGTATTTTGAAATCGCAGGCTTTAAGCCAATGAAGAACGACACACGGACGGCTTCCCTTGATTATTTAATTAGCCATTACGAAGCCTTTTTCTTCGACGCTTTCGGGACATTCTACAACCAGAAAAACTACATCTACCCCGGTGCGCGTGAAGCCTACAATAAAGTCCGCCAAAGCAAAAAAGAAATGCGGCTCGTTACAAACGCAGCTTCGCAAAGCATCCCACAAATGCTCGAAAGCTTGAAAATAATGGGCATTCCCTTTCGAGAAAGGGAAATTCTTTCATCCGGTGATCTATTCAAGGATTTCGCACAAAAGAACGCAATCCGCGAAGCCTTTTACATCGGTCGCCCTGCAGGTATTTCCTTCCTAGAAAAAGCAGGAGTATCCCATTCCTATTCACCGGAAGAGAATACCGTGATCGTTTCTGCTGCGGAAGATGATCCCCGTATTTTTGAAGCTGCTGTCCAAATTCTTAAGGGTAAAAATTCCAAACTGATCGTGCTCAACCCTGATGCATACGCCCCGCGCATCAATTCGCCAAGGGAACCCGTTTCAGGAGCATACGCACACAAGTTATACAAGGCGACACAGGCAAAAACGTTCTTCTTTGGAAAGCCTTTTCCGGAACTTTTTGAAAAAGCCATTCAAAGCCTACCCCGAAAAATGCCGACCGTAATGATCGGCGATACACTCGCCACCGATATCGGAGGCGCCCTAGCGTCAAAAATTGACGCAGCCCTCATCATTGGAAGAAATACGCCCCAAAAGGATTTGGCAGAAGACGAAGCGGCATTGAAACTGCGACCCACATACTATTTAGAAAGTTTCTGACCCTGGCACTCGCCCCTAAAACAGGGAATACTAGAAATTATTTTTTTGTTTCTTTATCAAAAGAAATTGCAAATTTTAAGAAAATATGTATATTTTGACTTTCCTCCCGAATTCGGGAAACATAAACCGCCCAAAACCTTTTGGACCGGTTTTTTTGTTTTTCCAGTCGGGGCAAAAGAAGGAACAAAAAATGATCGATAGAAACCGCCACCTTTTACGTCTTGCAGATTGGAGCGAAGAACGCATTCTCGAAACAGTCGAAATTGCGATGCGCCTCAAAAAAGAAGTAAAACAGGGAAAATTTTCAGACCGCTTCCACGGGCAGTCCATCGGTATGTTCTTTGAGAAGCCTTCTCTCCGCACTATTACAACATTCCAAGTCGGCATCCATCAATTAGGCGGCATGCCCGTTCTCCTTGCACCGGATTCCATCGGACTTGGCAAACGCGAGAGTGTCAAGGATGTTGCCCGCTGTCTTTCCCGTTGGGTGAACGCGCTCGTTGTACGCTGCTTCAAGCAAGATCTTGTAGATCAGCTCGCCGAATATGGTTCCATTCCCGTTATCAATGCTTTGACGGACGATTATCACCCCTGCCAAGCCATTTCCTTTGCAGAAATGGTTACAGAACAACTGGGTTCCCTTAAAGGCAAAACAGTTGCTTTCATCGGCGATGGCAATAATGTCGCGAATTCCCTTCTCACGCTCGCCTCTAAAGTGGGTATGAATTTTACACTTGCCTGCCCCGAAGGCTATGAACAATCCGCGAAGATCATCCGGGAATCCGAAGCCGGGCTCAAAAGACACGGTTGCAAATACCGCGTATTCCACACCCCGGAAGAAGCGGTAAAAGACGCAGACATCCTTTACAGTGACGTCTGGGTAAGTATGGGACAAGAAGGAGAAAAATCTACCAAGCAGGGCCACTTCCTCCCGTTCCAAATCAATGACGCCCTTCTCTCTAGGGCTCCGGCACATTGTATGGTCTCGCATTGCCTCCCTGCTCACCGCGGCGAAGAAATCACCGATTCCGTAATGGATGGTAAAAAGAACCTCTCGTTCGAAGAAGCCGAAAACCGTCTGCACGCACAAAAAGCCGTCCTCTGGCAATTGATGACCCCTACAGCGGACTTTGGAAAATAAAGCAATCCAACGACAGTAAAATCCCGGATCATTCCGGGATTTTTTATTTGGAAGCTTCTCCACCAAAGTGGAAAAAAACACTGTTTTTAAAAGCGGGGAATGCCTCATATTACCTACTTTGGGATTACGGTGGATGATACCTTTTTCTACAAACGGCCTTATTTGAGATAAGAATATCGCTAGATCCTATGCCATTCATAAAAGCCATTCCATACCGAAGATCTCCAAAAACGGATACTCAATACATGGTAATTTGAAATCTCATCGCTCCCGAATGGCGGTTCCAAAGTTTCATCCCAAACTAATCCCATAATATGCAAGTCAAGAAGAATTTCGTATAGTTAAGAAAAGAAAGTCTTTCCTAAAGCTCCCCGAGAAAGGCTATATTTATTAGGAAGCTTCTAAAAATTGTTTTGCGAAAGAAAAAATGAGCGAAACTAAACAATGGCAGGAATAAAAAGTGGCAGAAATCGTTCAAATTGCTGCAGCCATTTTTTCCGCAGATGAATTTTTAGAGGTGATGGTTATCGATAATTGGTATTTTTCCCTTCTGAGAGGTTTTCGTGTACCGGCTCTCTACATTGAACATTCTACTTCTCTCCGCAACCCTTTTTGCGCAATCAAACTTTTTCCCATTGGGTTCCCAAGTCGTGGACGTTACTAAAGCGCCTTATAACGCAAAAGGCGACGGTAAGACGGATGATTCCGAAGCTCTGCAACAAGCATTCGATGACCATCCGAACGGAGACTATATTATCTACCTCCCGCACGGAACATATCTCATATCAAAACAAATCAGTTGGCCCAGGGCTGAAAAACCGGAGAATTCCTATCGCAGGACCATTCTCCAAGGGCAAAGTATGGGAGGAACGATCATCATCCTCCAAGACAATTCATACGGATATGAAAATCCAGAAGCTCCCCGTGCAATGTTCTACACCGGCGTAGGCCCAACTCCGCACGAACGCAACTCCATCCGCGATGTAAGTCTCCGCACGGGAAAGAACAACCCAGGAGCTATCGGCATCCGCTTCAATGCAACCCGCCAAGGCACGATCCTCAATGTAAAGATTACTTCCGGTGATGAGTCTGGCGTTGCCGGTATCGATATGGGATATGCAGAAAACATAGGCCCTTTGTTCATCAAAAACGTAGAGATCAAAGGATTTGATGTCGGCATTCTCACAAATTTTCCTCTGTTTGGAATGTCAATGGAGCATATTACGCTGTCAAAGCAAAAAAAATACGGCATTGAGAATCATGATCAGTCGATTACCATCCGCAACCTGAGAAGCAGCAACAAAGTCCCAGCTGTGGCCAACTTTGGTGAAGATGCAATGTTTACCCTCGTCGATGGAGCTCTCGAATATTCCGGCGATAAGAAGTCTTCCATCCCCGCCATATACAACGAAGGATTCCTATTCGTCCGCGGAATATCCACCAGCCGCTATGCAACGGCAATTGAAGATCATGGTCCTGCCGATGGAAAAGGGCTCAAAGGCCCGGAAATTCTTGAGTATTCTTCGGATATTCCAACGAACCTTTGCCACACACCGCCCTATTCATTCAAATTGTCCATTGCAGAAACGCTCATTCCAACAGAACAACCCGCAGATCAATGGGTTGGCCTCAGCGGAGATTATGGCGGAACGGCAAACGACGGAACGGACGATTCCAAGGCCATTCAGCAAGCTATCGACGATGGTGCCGAAACCATATTCTTTACTCCGGGCGGTCGCTATACAATCAACAAGGACATCCATATCCGCAAACGCCTGCACCGCATTTTAGGAACGGAAGCCCGTATTGACGGCCCTGGGAAATTCATCATCGACGATGGTTCCTTCAACGAAGTTTCCATTGAAAGGTTCTCCGAATTCGGCTCTGGAATCGTGCACCATTCTGCCCGCACGCTCATCCTCAAGAACATGAAAACGAAGAGCTATGAAAGCGATTCGATCGGCTCCGGCGATCTTTACATCGAAGATGTTTCTATGAGCCGTATGGTCATCAATCTGCAACACGTATGGGCAAGACAGCTTCATATGGATAACGACCAGAACACCAAAATCGTGAACAATGGCGGAACTCTTTGGATCTTAGGACTCACTGCAGAGAACGGAAATACGGTGCTTCACAACCGCGACCACGGCGAAGCAGAACTCATCGGCGTACACGTGATATCCAACCGCAAGGCCAAAACAGCCCCGATGTTCATTAACGATACAGCGAGCATTTCCCTTGAAGGTCTCCGGGAAACAGCCCTTCAAGGGAATACATTCCCAAAAATCGTCGAAGAAACTCGCAACGGTGAAAGCAAGACCCTTTTTGCAGATGATCTATTGAAGAATTCTTCGGGCGGCACGATGCTTACGTTGTACGTTGGATACATTCCCAAAGTGGGCTCCAACGAACGCCCCGAAGTGGAAGCCCCCAATGATATGATAGTCATTTTGCCAAATACGGCAAAACTCTCCGGACAAGTTTATGATGACGGTCGGGCAAAAGGTCTCTGCAGCGACCCTGTGCAATGGAAGAAAATTGCAGGTCCGGGCAAAGTCGTCTTCAGCGATGATAAAGCCTATAATACCGAAGCGAGCTTCAGCTATAGCGGTCGCTATCATATCTCATTTCTAGCCAATGACGGAGAATTGGAAGCTTCCGATACAACGCATATTTTCGTATTCGACAGACGCACGACGACCAAAGATCATTCCGGCAACGGAGTTCCTTCAGGACGCGGCATGGATACCTGGATTTCAGAATTTGATTCCTATTCACCGCACGGATCCGACTCGCTCCTCCAAATCTGCTACAGCAAAAATGGGAACAGCGGAAAAATTTATCTCAAATTCGACATTTCAGGACTTCCGGGCCCTGTAGCGGATGCCGCACTACAATTATCCATCCCGGATGACCCCCGATATCATGACAAGAAAAATCCCGTTAAATGGAATGTTTTTGGACTTAAAGAAGAAACTCCCGCAAATTTCGGCAACGACAAGACTGGCCCCGATTGGATGGAAACCGATCTCACCTGGATAAACGCCCCTGCAAACCAAAATTCACCCGGTGGAGCTTACATCATCAAAAACAGCCGCGGAGGAGGTATCGACCCGCGATACACGAGCTATCTCGGAACAATGGAAATTCAGCCGGAAAATTCTCTCGGCACATTCCTCCGCACGCCGAGCCTCACAGAATTCATGAAGCGCAAGCACAAAACGCAGCTTTTCACATTTATCCTATCTGCAACCTCACCGTCCGATTCCAACTTCAACGTTTACTCCCGCGAAGCCGGGAAAGCTCTCGCCCCGGCACTCTATATCAGTTACTTCGACAGCAACAAAACGGTCAGCGGCGACACGCTCGAAGGCGGTGTCAGACTATCCAAAGTGAACATCGACATCTATTCCCTCGATTGCAATTTCGACCTAACTATCGGACAGCCTCAATTCGTAGAAATTGCAATTTATAACGAAGCCGGGAAGCGGATGCAAACACTTTCCGCCCGCGAACTTGAAAGCGAAAAGAATTATAATTTCAAGTTCAAGGCCAAAGACTTTCCCACTGGCAAATACAAACTGAAAGTAACCGGCGAATCTTTTACAAAAGAAGCAAAATTCTATATCTTGAACTAGGCGAAATATGAAAAAACTTTTTCTTCCGCTTTCTTTACTTCTGTTGACGACCGCATTTATCGGATGCGGGAATGATAGCAGTTCGTCTTCTGACGAAACATCTTCTTCCTCCGAAGAATCGTCCTCTTCCATTTCTTCCAGTTCCTACTCCAATCGGCTTGACGTGGACTATGCGGATACGCTTACTTTGGATACAATTAAATTTGAAAACGGAAAAGACTCTCCATCCCAAGCAACATCCCTCAAGTTGTTTCTTGGCAATTTTCCTAAAGGAACGCTCATTACCATTTCTGGAAAAAAGAAATCCGGTGGGCATGCAGATTCTCTGTACGTCCGGGAAGAAGAAGGATCCTACCTAAAGCCGACAACAGCAGTTATTGAAAGTGGGAATACCTTATACAGGGATTACGGACGGCTCGGTGATTCCGCAAACTTTGCGACAAACAAATTCATTACTCAATTAACAAGCGGATTCTACTATGTTGAAATTCCAAAAATAAGTACGGCTGATAACGGATCTTATTCCATCTTGATTACGTCGAATATAGATACAGCCT
>Ga0172377_10004271_pt1 | contig 14718 bp, 11 predicted proteins | sample Pumphouse3metaG_FD_119749 | JGI IMG/M metagenome (GOLD analysis project Ga0172377, IMG submission 119749) | Leachate microbial communities from a municipal landfill in Southern Ontario, Canada - Pumphouse #3 metaG | ecosystem: Engineered > Solid waste > Landfill > Unclassified | place: Canada... | reverse complement strand
TACAAAATCATCTTCATATAAGATATTTGCTTCTGTAGTATCGGGCTCATAGTCTAATGTTTGATCTTGGGTAAGGGCGATATCTAAACTGTCATCCGTTTTTAAGTAACTTGAAAATGGCACAAATATGCCATTAACTTTTAGTAGCTGATCATTTTCAAGTGAAACAATCTTCTTTCTAGATACTTGCATATCCATTAAGAAATCGATGAGTTGAAATTGATTATAATAAGATGGAATTTTTAGCGTAACCCAATCCATAGGCTCTCTCCACTTAAAAAGGGAAAACGAGTAATCCTGTTTTCCCGGAATAACGAATGGTTTTCACTGATGTGAATAATTCGCCATAAAATCTGAAAATTTGCAAATCTAATTTCGTTTTAATAAGAGTCCAATACCGATTGCAATCAAAATTGCAGGCATTAAAAAGCCAGATAAATTCCATCCTCTTTCATTAAAAAAGAAGAAAACACCCAGTATCAGTAATACTGCATTGCCTACAGTAACACCTTGTTTACTCATGGAAAAGAGTGCAGGAATAATTAGTAACAACGTCCACCATCCAGTAAAGAAAATGGCAACTGGTAATATATCTAATTTTTGTAATAAGAAAATAATTCCGAAAACCAAAATCATTATTCCTAAGAAATTCCGATTTCTTTGTTCCATGATATCAACTCCTTGTACTATTTTACAAAAAAAACATCGATTTGTCAATTTTAATGGTGAAGTTAAAACAGAAAATGGCACATATCACGAAAATAACGTTTTCATTTGTGATAACTCTGTTGCTTTCATGTCTGCATTGGTCGCTTTTAACGCATCTGATACCGCAACTGCGAACATTCCAGCACTTTTTGCGGCATTTATTCCCGCTAGTGCATCTTCGACAACGATACAATCTTTGGGATTTATAGATAGTTTTTCTGCCGCTTTCAAGAAGACTTCCGGATGTGGTTTACTATGGGTAATATCATTTCCATCAACAATTGTATCAAATGCTTCTAAAAGACCAATTTGCTTTAATATTGTTTTTGTGTTTTTACTACTTGACCCAATCGCAATAAGAATATCTTTCTCGTTTAAAAAGTGAATTAGGTCAATCACTTCAGGCAAAATATCCTTTGGGCCAAGTTGCGAAAGTGAAATCACATATCGTTGATTTTTATAATCTGTCATTTCCTTTTTCTCTATAGCAGAGTACTTCTTTTTAGATTTTTCGAGAATGATTTCAAGCGATTCTGGTCTTGAAACTCCGCGCAAGCGATTGTTTACCTCTTGATTAAATTCTATCCCTTCCCTATCCGCAAGAGCTTTCCATGCAAGAAAATGGAACTGATCAGTAGAAACAATCACACCATCCAAATCAAATATGACACATTTAAATTTCTTCACTAACATCCCCCCAAGTAATCTGAACTTTCGTATTATTTACTTTCAAACTCGCAATATGGTTTTTGACAATTACTTTGAAAGTTATTGAACTCATTCCTTTCGGTAATTTGTAATCTGCAGATAATAAATATCCGTGATGCTTTAGACCTGCAAACCCATAAATTAAGGACAAATAACTGGCACCACTTGACGCGGGATGAGTACCTCCAGTAAAAATTCCTTTTTCAGATAGATTCTCTTCAAAATTAAGATCCATTTCAGCGCTTTTCATAAAATATGGATAAGCATATTCTGTGTTTCCAATATTGATTGCTAACATGCTATACATTGATTCAGAGAAAGACGAGCCTTGTTCTGTTTTAGGCTCATAATAGTCAAAATTAGCTTTTTTGACTTTATCACTAAATTCATCATTTAATAAGAAAAGCAATGAAACTACATCTGCTTTTTTAATTACTTTTGTTGGAGAAACAATACTATTTTTTCCACCTGAATATTCATTAGAATGGTTAAGTCTTTTCATCCATTTTTCAAGACTAACATCCTCTAAATCAAAATATCCATCAAATTGTTCAATAATATCTTGCCGATTTGGTTTAGGAAGATAAAAACTATTTCTTACTTTTCTAATATTTAAAAGTGCTTTTTCACGATTTTCTACACTCAATATTGTTTTAACAAATGAACTATCCATTTTTCTTAAGGTATGGATAAAATCAAGGAGTGTGTCAAATGTCAACTTAATCATATAATTCGTATATGCATTATTATTCACTCGTTCATGATATTCATCAGGACCATTCACATCTTTGATTTCATATATACTAGAAGAGTCGCTAAGGGTCGCATAATTGGCATAAAACCTAGCGCATTCAAATACCATTTCAAACCCACCTTCAAATAGCACAGAAAAATCATCAGTTCTTTCTATGTATTTCCTAATCGCATAGACAATTGCTGAGTTAATATGTATCTGTTTTTCTTTGAAATAAGTTCTTATACGTTTGTTTGGAACTAAGTCACTAACATAATAATCGCTACAAGCATCAAAGCCATCTTCTTGGCTTTCTGATGCATAAAAAGCCCCTTCATACCCATAAGCTTTCGCTTTTGCTAAAGCCGCTTTAAGTCCGTTAATACGATATTTAACGATTCTTCTAGCGGACTGTAAATCAGTATTTAAATAAAATGGAAGAATTAGAACTTCAGTATCCCAAAGTACAGCACCTTTGGATGTTTGACCAGACAGTCCCCTTGCAGGAATAGACACTTCATCCGAATATGGCCGAATACTGATAAGGTGATATATAGCATTTTTAATGGCCAAATCAGCGGCTTTATTTCCACCAATATCAACATTAGATACTTCCCATTTTTTCTCCCAAAATTGATTGTTTTGACGTGCAAGTTTCGGATAGCCTATAGATGAAGCTTCTTTTACCTTTTTTACTAAGACTTCTTTCGCATCTAATATGGAATGAATCACTCCAGTATATTTTATAATTGTATAAATTTTTGCAGGAACAAGTCTAATCCGATAATGATGTAGTACTTTATTGTCGATAATCATCATATCCGATTTATGTTTGAAATCAGTTTGAATTTTCTCTGCTACTACTACATCTTTTCTTAGTTCATGAGTTTTTCCACTAACAATATAAATACCTTTTTCTTCCAAAAATAAAGTGGATTCTAAATGTACTCCTGACAAATCGTAAATTACTGTGTCAATCCCTGTATATATATCGACAGTAAGCGTCATAGATGTACTGAAAGAATACTTTTCATACATTAGATTTCTATTTATTTGATCGGCAAAACGTTCCGATTCAATCGTAAATAAAGCATCTTTGATATGAAAAGTAGTTATTCGACGGACGTTTCCATTTTTCATGTCCAATTCTTGTTCATGAAGATAGGGTTTCATCGATAGAACAGTGATTGGAACACCTTCAAAATCAATTCGAGTATAAAGTGGATTATAGGCATTAATGGATTCTCTTACTCCAGTACCAACTTGGTCATATATACCATTTAAGTTAAACTGAACCATTTCATCTTTGGTGTATTCATCTAATGTGCCTCGGTATCCGAAATAACCATTCGCAATCATGTATTTATTTCCATGTTTGAGTACATCTTCTTTTTGATAACCATTATGACTGATTTTTTTCACGAGAACACCTCCTTCTTATCACCAAATAAGTTTGGTATCAATTAAATTATGAGTTTTTATATTACATCAATTAAGTATTGAGTAAATTATTCATAATATTACTATAAAAATTTTAACATAAGTTAGGTAATGATACAATGAAAAACAACTTTTGACATTGAATTATGGTTAATCTTTCGTAAATCAAAATAATATTGATACTATATGCCTAAATCAAAAAAAGCATCGTAAAAATCACGATGCTTATTCATTGTTTTGAATAAGTTTTCGCCAAAAATCACTAGAACTCATTGGATGCCCAAATAAATATCCTTGTAGTGAATCAGCTGAAGTGTCTTGTAAAATCCGCCTTTGATTTTCGTTTTCAACGCCTTCGCAACAAACTTTGGTATTGTTTAGGTGACAGAATTTCGTAATTGTCTCAATAAAAGAAAAATAATATGGGTCAAACTCTAAATTTAAAGCAAAGCTTCGATCGATTTTCACATAATCAAGTGGTAATTTTCTCAGATGTGATAAGGATGAATATCCTGTGCCAAAATCGTCCATGGCAATTTTTACGCCAATTTGACGAATAGCATTTAGAATATCAATTACCTTATTCATATCTTTTATTGCTAAAGATTCAGTGATTTCAACCATTAAATTTTTTGCGGGAATACGATAAGTATGAAGTGCACTCAAAATAATGGAAATTAAATCAGATTGAAATGTTTGAATTACTGAAAAGTTAACTGAAATCGTAATATCGTATCCATAATCAATCCATTTTCTTGCTTCTTTACAAGCTTGATTCAAAATGTATTTTCCAAGGGGAATAATAAGTCCTGTTGACTCAGCAATCGGAATAAACTTTACTGGTGGCAAGAAACCTAGTTCTTTGCTAAACCATCTAACAAGCGCCTCAGCAGAAACAATCTTACCTGTTTTTGAATTCACAATCGGTTGAAAGTAAACTTCAAATTCTTGACAACCATTTTCTACAGCAACTTTTAAAGCTCGTTCTAATGAGAGGGTATCCTCTTCAAATTTTTGAAGACTAATGTCATATAAAACAAATTTGTTTTTTCCGGAAATTTTAGCTTCCATTAAACTTAAATTGGCTTTTCGGATTAAATCATTTACGTCTTTGTTCGTGTCTGTAAAAAAGCCAACGCCCAAGCTAACTGTTAAATATGATTCATACCCTTCCACATGAAATGGGTTTTCAAAGATTTTCATAACTTTATTCGCGACTTCGTAAACATGTTCTCCATATATGTTATTCGCAATAAATGCAAACTCATCTCCGCCAAAACGGTACACGTTACCGCTTAACTCTGGAATACTATTTAATTGCTTGGATATAACTTTTATTAAAGAATCGCCATACGCATAACTAAATGTATTGTTAATCATTTTGAAATTATCTATATTCAAAATGCCAATAAATGCGTTGACAAAATTTGCCTGTGATAACTTATACATTTTTTCAATTTCTATTTCGAATTTAACTCGATTTGGAAGGCCAGACAAAACATCTTGGAAAGCAAGGTTTGACATCATTTCAGCATTTTTTTTGTTTGATGTAATATCCGTCAAAATCAGCATGCAAGTATCTTCTCCATACCCAATATCAACTGGCGACTTTTCAATTAAAAACCAACGGTCTACTTCAATCAAATAAATCTCTTTCGATACAAAATCATTTTTTTCTGAAGCCATAACAGTTCTTAGAAAGTTTACTGCATGAGTTTGTACTTCATTGTTTTTTTGAAAGATTTTTAAGAAACTTTTGTTAGAATGAAGCAGTTCTTCAGAAGTCTTAGAAAAAATAGCAACCGCATTTGGAAGTGAGTCTAACGTTTGTTCAAGTTGTTTTTGATTAATTCGTAATTGTTCATGACTAAGCGATTTTTCTGCTACATAAGAGAAAATATATCCGATATCTTCAAAAAGCATAATATCATCATCTGACCAAATACGCATCGAGTGATTATCAACAAAATTTAGAATACCATAAAGTTTTCTCTCAATCGATACTCGAACACCAATAATTGCCTTGGCATAATCACGGAAGTGATAATTATCTTTAATCTCATCATCATAATCAATTGCAAAACTGTTTTGTTCATCTAAATGCCAGTTTGCAAAAAAAGTATCATTTTTTATAATCTTTTGATATTCTAAAACATGCGGTTTTTCATAAGTCGAGTACCATTCTTGTTTACAGTAAAACGCATCTTCCTCTTGATTATAAATGAAGAAGGTTCCTCTTGATAACTCAAAAACCTCAGCAATTTGTGCAAAAACTGCATCAAAGCATTTTTCTGGAGTTTCGCTATGGTTCGCTATATTTAAAACTTCTAATAAAATTGCATGTTTATTTCTTGTTTTTAATAAGTCGCCCTTATAATTTGAAGATGATTGAATTTGAAGCATTGTTAATGCCGTTGTATCAATCATATATCCTACATTCGAAGCAAATGAGTTCAGTTGATTCATTATATCATCAATTTGAAAGATAGAAATTGACTTTAAATTTTCATTATGGTTATGATACTGTTTCCCTTTTGTAGCATCCATAACCAGTCCAAAAACAACGATAGTTCCTATTCTAAATGATTTGTTTCCAAGTGGAATACTTTTGACAAATACATTTTCAAAAGGAGATTTTGGAAGATCTTTTATCTGGATATTCTCATCGCCACATAAAAGATGAAGTAATTCTTCAGCGTTTTTAGAAGATGTCATCAATGAGTTTACTAATTCGTCTGAATTATTAAACACAGCAACATCTAGAGATATATTTTGACTTAATTCCTTTATTTTAGTGGACAAATCAATGTAATTCAAAATATGATCAAAATGCAAATCTAAATCATGTTTATGAGTAGAATTGTAAGTAAATCGATCTAGATTTTGATTTAATCGTAACAATTCATCAATTGCTCTTTTTGAAGTCGTAATATTGCGAATAGTTGATTCTAAATGAACTACGGAATCAATACTTGTTTTATAAATTTTTTCCTCAACCCAATATAAGCCTCTTCTTCTGGATATAATTCTATATTCCAAACGAATATGGTTTAAATTTTCTTTGATAAAGTAATTCATTTGCGAACGAACAGAATGTAGATCCTCGTGATGAATGATATCTTCATATCGAATTTTACCACTTAATAAATCTTCCTCGGAATACCCAAACTGAGAAATATTTCCTGTTATAAATTCAAATCGAAATGGGGAGTCGATTTTTCTGAAAGTGAAGATAATATGCCCTTTATTCGCAAGGGATAGTAAAATCTCATTTTTTTCTTCTGCTCTTTCTAAGAAATCATAAAACTCCATTATGAGAACCAATGAAGCAATTTCTTGAAATGAATCAAGAATTGGAATAAATGACAATTTAGCATGGACAATTTCTTCCGTTTTGGTTAAAATACGACAATGTTTTTTATAAATCATTTTTTTATCAAACAAAGTCTCATTTAATTCATTTTGGTATCGTTTGACATCATCAGGATGAATTATATCGATTAGTTTTAACGTTCCATTTATAAACGTTGCTGTCTCATATCCAAGACGATGGAAACTATCACTCACATATTCGATTTTTCCATATTTATAGTTTTGAATTGCTAAAAAAATATTTGAATCGGTTAAAGCTTTTTTAACAATTGTATCAATCTCGCTCTGTTCAAAAGATTTAGATTCAGAAACAAAGTTTGTAGTTTCATTGATTGGCGTATATACTAAAATCAAACCAATAAGTTCGTTTTGCAAAGAATAATATGGAAATTTTTGATATTTAATCATGGATGTAAAAGAATTGACGCGAATAGACCCAAAAGTGTCCCAGAAACAGACTTCCTTTGTAAATATCGCTTCATCTGTAGATTTAAAAGTGTCTTTCAAATTTTCTTTAAATAGTTCATTATCGGAAAATCCTACCATTGAATGTTTTAAACAGTTCTCGAATGGAATATAATCACTATGTCCTAAGTAAACACACTGTTTGGATTTCCACAATACTCGAGGCAATTGATTATCACGAAATTGATTGATATGTGGATCAAAAAATACTAGGACCAATTCCCTAGACTCGATGTCGATAATATTTACCGACCCACTACATATAATTGTTTTATAATCGATTGTTAAATTCAGTCCATAAAATACTTTAGATTTTTCTTTTGGTATTAAGTCATACTGAATGTTAATATGGCACTTCTTTGGAAATTCTTTCTTTTCACCATCATGAAAAGCGAGGACTTCTCCCGACTCTTTCCAAAAAACGACACTGCGATAATTAACCCTTCTACATAAATCTTGAAAATAATGTTTATATTCACGCATTTTATTGAGCCCCCATAATGTGTCAAATTTTCGATATAATAAAATGAATAAACATGAAAAACTGTATTTGATTATAACATATATATAAAAAAACGACATTGACTTTCCTGTTTTTTTTAATAAGATGACAAAAAATCTCATTTATTGTTTTATTCAAAAAAATAATTGATTATGAATATTGCTTTTTTGCATATAATTTGATACAATAATAACGCTAATGTCTATGGAGGTGATTATATGGCAAACATTAAGTCCCAAATGAAACGTAATTTAACGAATGAAAAAAGTCATCAAGCTAATTCATCGTTTAAGTCATCATTAAAATCAGCAATTAAAAATGTGGAATCAGCAGTATTAAAACAAGATAAAGCAGCTGCTTTAGAAGCTCTCAGTCTTGCATATACTAAATTAGACAAATCTGTCTCTAAAGGCGTTCATCATAAAAATTACGCATCTAGACAAAAATCTCGTTTAACTTTACAAGTGAATAAGATTCAATAAAAAGAAAAAAAGCCGAATGGCTTTTTTTTCTTTATACAGACTAGATGACTTGAAATAAAAACAATTCAAGCCCAAGTTCTTTATCAATTTGACCACTTTTTATTTGGAAATCTAATAAGCCTAGCCTTTCAAAATAGTCCATTAACAAGGTGTCTTCGATTTCTTTGGCATTTTTAACCATATAATATACTCTTCCTTTTGAAGCTTGAAAGTATTTCATAATCTCATCAAAACGACGATTCTGTTTTAATAATTCTTTGGTATATAATATTTCTTGAAATTTGTTCATAATAACACCAATCATCCACACTGGATCAATATTGACTTTTATCAGATCTTGGTAAATGTTCATCATTACTTGCTTATCTTTACTTAAAATGGCGTTTACAAGTGAAAAAATGTTTTCTTCTAAATTTCTTGAAGTAATCTCGCGTACCATTTGTAAATCTATTTTCGGTTTTCCCTCAGTAAAAAGCAATAACTTATCGATTTCGTTTTCTAACGTTCTTGGATCAGAACCTACTCGTCCAATAAATTGTTGTAAAGCGTTGGCGTCGATTGTCTGGTTGTGTTCTTTAACTACATTTTTTATTTTTCCATATAAGTCTTCGGAGTCTTTTGTTTGGCATAATGTAACTATCGCATAATCAAGTAAATACTTAACTGTTGGATTTTTTGTGTCTAATTTTTCGCTTGGCACAACGATAACAAAAAATGTGGATGGATTTGGATTTTCAATATACCTTTTAAATCCTTCATCTAGTTCTTTAGCATCTTTTCCAGTCTTTGATTGAGATAAACTCCAAACATTAAATAAAATCACTGCTTTAAAATCGGATAAAAAAGGAATGGTCATCGCTGCTGATAGTGCATCTTCAATTGAAGATTCATCTAAATCATAGCTTTCAACACTTTCCTGTTCGATGTGATTGATTTCGATGATCTTTTGAATTTCTTGTTTACATAGATATGAATCAGTTCCATAAAGCAAATATAATACTTTTTCCAATTTTATCACCAGGTGTATTATATCATTTTTTTTGATGAAACAAAAGTACTAATCTAGTATAAAAAACATGAAAGCAGTTGTCTTTTCTCAACACCAATCCCAAACATAAAGTGAGTGAGATATCTCATTTTGTCGTTAAAAATATAAGTAATTTCAATGGTGCCCACTTGATCAGTTCTAAATGCAACAATGTTTGATTGTTGAAAACGGTTGATAATATCATTACTTGGGTGACCATACGTATTCTTCCCAACGGATATTATTGCAATTTTAGGCTTAACGTTTTCTATAAATGCTTTTGTCGAAGAGGTTTCACTTCCATGATGTGCGACTTTGAAAATGTCGATATCTTCTGTTATAAATGGAATTATGCTCACTTCTTCGTCACTCTCAATGTCACCTAAAAATAGGTAATTGTCCGTTCCAATATGAGAGAACAAAACTAGTGAATTATTATTTTCGTTTACAGATAAAGTATCGCTATGTAAAACGAAAAACTGAAGATTTCCACACTTAACTTCATTTCCTTTCTCTAGTACTGATATTTCGGGAAAATCAGAGGATTCTTTATTTGCGTATAAATGGCTTACAGAAACCGCATCTAAAATATCTCTTGCTTCCCCAAAATGATCACTGTGAAAGTGAGTAATAATCAGTGCGTCTAAAGATGAAATATTTTCTCCTTTTAAAAAATTGATGACGGTATCATAATCATCCCTTGGCCCCGTATCAATTAATATGTTACAAGATCCGCTATGAATATAGGTTGCATCTCCTTGACCAACATCCAAAAAAATCACTTTGGTTACTAGTGGATTCATAGGGACCAAAAACGACAATAAAAAACTGTAAGTAATGATCAAAAGCGGATTAATAATCCTCTTTTTTTTCATATAGTTAATGATTAAAAGAATAATGCCTATATAATAAATGGTTTTATGAATAAGTGAAGGGAAATTAAATGATATTAAAATATTCGCATTTTCAAAAGCAACTAAGAGCCATTCAAATAGATAAATACACTGGAGAAAAGCACCTGATAACATAGGGAAAATCATCGTCATAATGGCAATCGGTAAAAATAGTAAACTCACAAATTCTAAAAAAAACACGCTAGCTATAATTGAAAGAAGTCCATAATACCCATTCATTTCCAAAATGATTGGCAAACTAAAAAGCGTCGCAAAAAGATTAATTTCAATCATTTTTGTTAGTGGTGACTTTTGTTTAAATAGTTCTTGCCCTAAGATAATTGCAAACGTAATTAAATAACTTAGTTGGAATCCAACTTGATAGATTAAGTTTTTTTCAACAAACAAGAAAAAAACAAATGAGAAACTTAATAAATCGGTTTTTGAGAAAAACCATTTCTGCTCTTTACTAATAAAAATCAGTGTCACTTGGATAGATGCTCTTAATATGGATACTAGAAAACCAGTGATAATATTGTATAAACATAAAAAACAGACGATAATCCCTGATTTTGTTTTCTTGGGCATATAGAACCTATTCAGTATTTTTTCAAGTAAGAAGATAAAAAACCCTACATGCATTCCTGATATTGCAAATAAATGTGAAATCCCTAAAGTTCGAAACATAGATATCTTGGTTTCATCCATATAATCATCATTACCCAAAATAAACATGATAAGATAAGGAATTGTTTCTTTATCAAAAGTATTTTGAATCCAGTAAAGAATTCTTTGACTAATTTCTAAAATACTAAAAGAATGGCTTGTGACCATAATGCTTGATGCATAAAACTGATTATATATTCCAAGCGTCGACAGATATGTTTTATAATCAAAAGCATGTTTCACTTGATGAATCTCACTCTCAAAGAATGAACCTTGAATCGTGATTATATCCCCTGGAAGTAACTGAGAAAAATCTAATGAATATACATAGACTTTTTCTTTTTCTGTAAATAAAACAAAACCATTAGAATAAACCCGAGTTATTTTACCTGTTAGCGAAGTTTTTGACGAATCAAGCTCGTGATTCGTGGTAAAAAAGTTCCTGAATTGAAAGAGTAATAAAAATATAAGTACAATCAATAGAAAAGACTTTGCATTTCGAAAAAGAAAGACAATTTCAATAAATAAAAGAAGCAAAAATATGATGCTTCTTTCACTTCCAATATATAACGATAAAACAATCGCAAGATGGATATACTTTGATGCTTCAGACTGTAATATAATCTTTAATTTGTTCATAAACATTATCTTTGATACCAGACACATTCACAACATCTTCTATACAGTCAAAGAAACCAAACTCTGCTCGGTAATCAATGATTCGTTGTCCAAGAATTATTCCGATACCTTTTAAAGTCATTAACTGCTCTAGATTTGCTGTGTTTAAATTGATTTTATTGGATTCAGAGGGAGTAGTAATCATACCTGAGTCTGAATTTTTAGGAATTGTAATCGTAAAACCTTCATACAGGTTTAATAAGTATGCTAAGTTGATGGTATTGGCGGAATTTAGTAAACCGCCTGACATGGTAATTAAGTCCTGTAAAGTATTCTTCTGACTCACATAATACTCACCCGGGTTTAGAACTTCTCCACCAATAAAAACTTTAAATAAATCACTAGTGCTATCACTTTCAGAAGCAATAGTATTCACGTATATTACCATCTCGTCAACTACTTCTTGTGATAGATTGAGGCCTGAGGAATCTGCCTCATCTGAAAAACCACCTGCTAAAGCTATAACTTCATACACCCTTGTACCTTCAGCTACAGAATATACTCCAGGATATAATACAGCTCCTTTTACATCTACAAAATAGTCGTCATTATTTGAAATGAATGTTTCTTCTTCATTTAATTTCGGAATAAAAATAACCATTTGATCATATACACTTTTTGAGAGATTAATTGTAGAAGTGTCCGCATCGTTTAAAAAACCACCAGCCATTTGGACAACATCTGAAATTCGCATCAATTTTCCAACCGCATATACTCCTGGATATTGAATTTCGCCCTTGATATCAACATAGTAAATCTCAACTTCTGTTGTAAGCAAAGTTTGCTCGTAATTACTTGCATTCGTGGTTATCACTACTGCATCTGACGAAGTCGTTTGAAGATTAAGTAAAAATATTCCTACAATCCCAATAAAAAGCAAAAAAAATCCACCGTATTTTTGAATGAATGTGTTCAAACTCATCACCTCATTCAAATAGTACGCTAGATTTAGTATCTTTCTTTATTCTGTTTTTTGTGCAACAAATATTGTTCGTTCTGGCATTATAACTCTTTCGATTACAGAGAACCCTACTTTTGATAAAATCTCGTCGTATAAAGAAACATCATGGGTTTGTTCGAAGATATTTACTTCTTCGATTTGATTCTCAATTTCGATTTTTATCGAATGGATAATACTATGAAGAGATTCACCTTTATGCGACTCCCAATGAAAATGGAACTCTTCATCATCTTCAACATATCCATCTAATGCATCAATATATTCTGCACTAAGTACATCAAAGATAAACACACCATTCAATTCTAGAGCATCAAAAATATTAGTAAATCCAAAATTTACATCCTCTAAGTCGGATAAATGGTTAATTACATCCATCGATGCAACAATTACATCAAATTTTACTGGGATTGGATCTAGCATGTCATAAACAGCAATTTCAATCTCCAACTTCTCTTCTTTGGCCCGATAGTCTACAAACTGCAACATCTCTTCGCTCAAATCGGTCGCAGTTACAAAGAAACCACTTCTAGCCAGCTCTAAAGATAAAGTACCAGTTCCACACCCTATATCCAGCAAAGTTCCTCTAGAGGTGTATTTATCAACTAATCTAAGATACTCTTCATAGACATCAGGATCGATAAACGCATCATAAAATGTCGCTAAAAGATCATAACTCACCTAAGACACCTTCCATCGATAATTGTTTGCGTTCAACAAAGAGTTTTTCGATTTGATAGTATTCTCTGGTCTCCTGATGCATGACATGGACAATAATATTTCCTAAATCAAATAATATCCATCTGTTTTCAGATTTACCTTCAATTTTAAAAGGGACATCCTTTGGTAATGCATCAATTAAACGATGGATTGATGCGCCAACTTGTCTTTCATTTGTCGCGGATGCGATAACTTGATAATCATAGTAGGGAGAGACGTCCTTAAAATCATAAATTCGAATGTCTTTCAATATCAAATCACTCATTACTTTCACAACAATCGGTAAAAGTTCTGTCATTAAATTCCTCCATTGAAACGATTTTGGTAATACTTGATTGCATCTATTGATAGACCCACAACTTTTTCATTTGTTAAGTCTAAATGGTTTTTTACATGAACTAAGACTTTATAAACCGCTAAATCAAGATCATGAAATGCAAGTTCACGAATATCTTTAGTTTCAAATGTTCTTAACTCTTCAGCATAATCACTCACATAAATAATTTTCTCTAAAAGTGACATTTTCGGTCTTCCGACTGTGTGATACTTTATCGCATTTAATGTGTCAAAATCATCTACTAAAAGATGCTCTTTTGCATAAATCTCAGCTGTTAACCCATGCCAAGTCTGAATTGGCCACATTTTAATTTCAGCTTTTGAATAGTATTTAGATAATAAAAATAAAGCTCGTTCTTTTGAATAGTATTTAGTTATGTCATGTAAATAACTGGCTACTAGCGCCTTTTCAGAATCTTCATGATAATGAATAGCTAGCTTCTTTGCTAATGTAGCAACCGATTCTGTGTGGCTTAATCGCTTGGGGACCTTCGCTAAAAATTGAACAGCTAGTTCACGGGCTTCATTTGAAGAAATCATTAGATAATTGCTGGCCTAGTATACACACCAACAACAAAAGGAGCATATGCTCTTACATAGAATGGAGCTCTAATCGTCACAAATCCAAGTCCTGAAAAAACAAGATCATATTTCAAATTATCGCGTATTCTAAAATCGTGATAAACCCATTTTGGGACTGCTTCCTCTTCAGAAAAAGGTGGTGTAAGTAACGTGTATAATTTAGTCTCATAAAGTTCATCAGCACGAATTGTTTTCGTTCTATGAATATTTAGCGTATTGGCAAAATATGTGACAAGATTAATTTTGTCACCAGTTTCTCCATTAATGATATCTAATCTAGCTAACCCCCCAAAAAAGAGAGTTTGTCCTTCGTTCAATTGAAATACGAGTGGCTTAACTTCTTTTTTTGGAACTGTTAATTTATAAGACGTTCTAGTCAAATAATGCGTATATTGATGCTTGTTAATGACTCCAGGCGTATCAAAAATCATCGTGCCATCAAGTAATG
>Ga0172377_10004268_pt1 | contig 14720 bp, 1 predicted proteins | sample Pumphouse3metaG_FD_119749 | JGI IMG/M metagenome (GOLD analysis project Ga0172377, IMG submission 119749) | Leachate microbial communities from a municipal landfill in Southern Ontario, Canada - Pumphouse #3 metaG | ecosystem: Engineered > Solid waste > Landfill > Unclassified | place: Canada... | reverse complement strand
TACGATACGGTCGCCGCCGCTCTTTCCTCATACAAGAATTCGATGGAATCGTTAACCGTCCGCGATGAGCCCGCGTTTACCAATTACCTGACGTTTGCCGCGAATGCCGCGGGGGTTGCGGAAAGCAAAACGCGGTGCTACTACTTCGCGTTGCATTCGAAAGCAGATATCTTGGCAATCACCGCAGCAATAGTCCCCGATTTTACGATCGATGATTCCGATGATTTTTACAAATTCATGTACGCGATGTTCCGGCTGGGGAAGGGAACCTCAATCGAGGAACTTGCAAAGATCGCCGCCGTGGATGTTTTCGACGGAATTTCCGCTTCGATAAAATCCAGGATAATTCCTGAAAGCGCTACGCCGAATCTATCGGTCTTCTGGGAGCAATGGCAGAAAATCGTGCAGTTGCTGGCGGCGAGTACCGTTTTAGATAATCCGACGATCGCGTCCCCGGGTCTGTTCGCCGCAACCGTTGCGTATGCGAAAACGGGTACGGGCCTGAATGAGGTGACAATGCTTTCTGGCAGCGCCGCGAACGAGGTTCAGATCGTCACCAAGCTCTGGCACGAGTCCGAAGACAACATGAAAACGTTCTGGTCGCTGCTCTGGAAGGATGTCAAGGCGTCAGGTACCGATACGACGAAAGAGCTGGATTCCGTGTTCGTTCAGCAGCTGGCCTTCCTGTACGATCTCTACGGCATATCGAAGGGCTTTCCCGCTTTCGCGCAAGGGTGTCTCTTGTATTTCGTGACTGTAAAGGAATCGAAATATGCGACTCCGGCTGCGGCTTATGACATTAAGAACCTTGCGGGAATGACTCGTGATGAATGGACCACGATGACGAAATTCTTCCTGCAATATACGAACGATGTCTATCCGAAGACGCTGACGGGAGCGAATGACGCCGAGAAGCTTGCGATTCTCGTGCAGCAGACAATGGCTGCATATAGATCGAAGTATCCCGTTGCCAACGTTATAGCGGGATTTTCGGCTACGGCTACTTTATCTCCGTCCGAATCCAAACTGACATTGGCTGATTTATCCGTCGCTTCAGCTTTCCTTGCAGGAGCGAATGATTTCGACCTTGCAACCACCAATGTCGCCTCCTATCTGAAGGCGCATGACTTGGATGGCAATGCTGCGCTATCGACCCAGTTGCGGGCTGTCCAGCGCCTGTATCGCCTCACTAGGGATCCGATCGCGATTCGCTATCTGATCGGAATCGGGCTCGACTCGGCATATAAGATCGCACTGCTCAATGAAGACCAGTTCATTGCGGATCATTTGCTCGGACTTGGCGGAATCAATAAGGCAAGGCAGATTCATCGCCTGGCAACCCTGTATGCGTCGAATACCGTTGATCTGGTGAGCCGCTATAACGACAATCTGAACATCGGCACGACGGTATTGCCGTCATCGGCCGCCGCGACTACAAAAGCCGTTTCCGATCAGAATCCGTCTCCTACGATCGAGACCCTGTTCGGCTCTCAGACTCAGGCCATGTATAAGAACAGCCAATCCGTCTTCAGCCCTGCGGCCTACTTCGTCGATCTGTTACAGTTCATCGAGGGCTTGAACCGTTCCACATTGATGACGCGCCGTCCCGATCTCGCCGAGATAGATCTTACCGGGGCGAACTCGAATACGACATTGCCGTACATCGATCTCGTACTGGAACAATTGGAAAATGCTGTCGCTCCGCTCCTGTTCTATGTTCCCGATCCTAATAACGGGGACGGTGCCACCGGTTTTTCAGGATTATTGAAGAATAATCAGGTCCCGGTCGCAATCGCCGCCGCCCTTTCCGCTCGTGAAATCGAGCTTTCTCCGTCGTGTTCCATCGCGGCGGGGGTCTCCGGCACACAGTGGTATCTGCTGACGGGTTCCTGGAGAATTTTAGTGACGATCCGTCCCTCCGGAGCGCTGAACGGCAGCGGAACGGACGATGGCAAAAGCTGCGGTGCCATGATTTCCTGTTTCCCGCAGACCTCGCGGTCCTCCGACGATTTGGCCGTCGTGCCCGAGCATCGCAACGCCGCTGCGTATACGACCCTTTCCGATCTTTGCTTTCCACTGCAGCTTCCCCTGGATCCCGGCGCGGTCGAGGTCCGTACGTCGCTTGCTTTGCTCGGAACTTCGCCGATGGCGGTCGCGATCGCTCTGGAGACCCCTTCGGAGTCGGATCCCTATGCGGACAAGGCGCCGTCGAACCTGGGCCTGTCCGATACGGAGGTGAAGATATTCGGCTCCGATACGAACTCGAGTTTCGTAAATCCGTGGGAACTCTGGGGGCTGATCAAAAAGAACAATTCCCTGACTCAGCCGGGCAGTACGCAGATTACGCTCACGGGCGACTGGACGGCGATCATGAGCAACGTTCCCGTGTTCATGCAGAAGACGGGGCTCAATGTTGACGAAATGCTTGATTTGGTGGGGATGCAGATCCTTAACGCGGACGGTCACATCACACTGGTGCCCCTGCCTGAAAGCAAAGAGGATGCTGTCCGCACGGGCGATCCGGACAAGTTTTATCTGTCCTCGTCGAAAGCCTGGGAGACGGATCTGGTTCTCATCCATCGCCTCCTGCGTCTCCGTTCGATTACCGGATGGAATTTTCAGAACTTGGATTCGTTCCTCTGCACGATCTATCCGACTCTGGAACCATCGTATATCGACCTGCGGTATATCCATGCCGCGAAGGCCATTCAGGCCCGATTCAATCTGTCGGCACCGGAAATCGCGTGCTGGTGGAATGACTTCTCTCTGCAATCCGGCTCCCGTTCAGGGAAAAGCTATTTCGAACAGGTATTCCTAGCGAAGCGTTTCGACGACGCCACCATTGGCTTGTTTAAGGGAATCCTCGACCGCAGCGTGACGCAGCTTGCAAGCGACATTAACGCAAGCGATGAGAACACCTCGACGGTCCGGCAGGCGCTTCTGCGTGTGCTCGGGATTCCGGTGTCGGACCTGAACAGAATCGTCGCCAACGAATCGCTCAAGGCGGTGGATTTGAGCTGCATCTCGACGCTTTATCGGGTCGTGTCCGTCGCCAATGCCGTCCATCTCTCCATCGCCGAGTATTATTTTATGCGCAATGTGTTCGGCTTCGCGGCTTTCGGAACGCCCACGATGCCGCTGGTGATGGATGATGCCGTGAAACGCATGTCCGCCCGCGGAATAAGCGTGGCGCAGATGGCCTCGCTGCTGCTCGATTCTTCGGCTCAAAGCGATGATTCGGATTGGGTTGTCTCCCTAATGCAGAACCTGCGGGATCTCGCCTCCAAGGCCTTCGATTATCTGTCGTCCGATGCCGTGCCCGCTTATGCGGATTACGGCGATCTGACAAAATATCGGTCCGATTACTGGTCGCAGCAGGTGTCGGCGAATCTCGATCTGACGGTCAACGGCGCTTATGGTGAGCTGCTTGGCAATGACACCGCTTTTGCCGCAAATATTCTCGGCAAATATCCATCGTCGCAATCTTCGGTTGCACGGGAATGGAAAAAAATGGCGGGTGCCGGCTGGACAATCACGATCAACTCGAATCAGCCGCTGACTTCGTTAGGGCAATGGAAGGATCTCGCGCAGTTGTCGGCCTCCGCTTCGACAGGCGCGTCCCCGCTGTCGGGTACGGATGCCGTGTCATTCGCCGCGTGGATTCTCCCGGACTCCTCGGTAGTCAAAAAACTGAAGCTTCGGTGCACGCCCGGCCTTACGGCGAAAGTCCTCGTCAACGGGACGCAGCAGGACGCTTCCACAACGGAATGGAGCTTATCGCTTTCCCAGTGGATTCCGGTCAGGATCGAGGTAGTCCTGAGCGGCTTTTCCGCCGACGGCTCCAAACCATCGTGCGAGTTGGTATGGATGGACCAGACGCCCGATTCGGGCGACGCCGGTTTCACGACGATTCCCGGGACGTACCTGCTGAGCGCCGATACGTTTTCCGTTGCTTCGCAATCGGAGACGACCTCGGCGGTAACCGGTCTTTTTACTCCATCTGTAGCATACTTCCATAAACTTGCCGCATACATGCAGGTGACGAAGGTGACGCCGCTGTTGTACAACGAGCTGTCCGAACTGACCTCGAACGGTGCCTGGAACATCCCGTGGCCGGGTGATTTGCCTTTAGTGAGGTATGCCGACGGCGTGGCTCTGAGTCAGAGATCATGGCCCGATAATTTACCTTCGCAACTTGAAAACGCATCCGAAAACTGGACGAATCTGTCGAATCTGCTCGATTTCATGCGCCTCGATTCCGAATTCCCGCTGGATGAGACTTCGGTGGAATACGATGCCGACACGGAAACGGCGTTTACCGCGTTCCTTAAATCCATACAGGGATCAGCAGCGAACGCCGCCATGACTGCGGTTCAAGTTGCCACTGCCACGCTCTGCGACATTCAGAACAAGTGGGACGGATCCAGCGTCAGAGACTGGATCGAAAACGTGCTGAAGCCTCAACAGGTTTCGGATCTCGCCAATCCGGCCAGTCTGCGGCGGCTGATCGATTCCGTAACCTTGATTCAGAAGGCGGGCGTGGACGTTGCGACACTGTCGTCCGTCAACAGCATCGCTCCCGATTACAAGGCCGTGCTGGCTTTCCGCGGTGCGCTTCAGAAAAAGCTCGGAATGGAATCCTGGCGGACCATGGTGGCTTCGATGATGAACACCCTCCGCATCCGGCAGCGGGATGCGCTGGTCGCCTTCCTGACGATGCCCGCTCCGGCGTTGACGAATGCGAATGCCGGAGCTGCCGACCTCAATTATCTGTGGAAAGCCCTGTCCAACGTCGGCGCGACTCTTTCGATCGCCTCCGGCAGTCAGCCGACGGCGGCGGATGTCGGAGCCGCCCTGTCCAACCTGGTCGCCATCAGAAATCTGAAACCATCCGTTCGGCCCTCTTCGGCATCATGGACGATGGATTCCGTGCTGTGGGAGGCCCTGGACGGTCGTGCCGGCTATTCGGATTCCAATGACCTGTACTCCCGCTATCTCATCGATACCGAAATGAACACCGATATGCAGACCTCGCGTATCGTTCAGGGTTCGGCCTCGATACAGTTGTTCGTGCAGCGCATTCTGATGGGACTCGAGACGAACGGCACCCATATTGATGCATCGATGAAGGACGAGTGGACGTGGGTCAAAAGCTTCAGACTCTGGCAGGCGAACCGTCAGGTGTTCCTGTACCCTGAAAACTGGACGGAGCCGGAGCTTCGCGACGACAAGACCCCGTTCTTCAAGGAGTTCGAGAATGATCTGGGGAACACGAACATCACTTCCGATACGGCCATAACCGCCTTGAACAACTACCTCGTCAAGCTGCGCCAGGTATCCGGTCTGGATATCGTGGGCGTTCATTGCGGGGATCCCGAAGTCGACGGAGCCAAGGACACGCTGTATGTCGTCGGGAAGACCCGGGCGGCTCCCGGCGACTACTACCTCCGCAAATGCCATCGCAAGGCGAATCTGAACAATGTATGGACACCTTGGGACAAGATCGTCTGCGATATTCAGGGAGACACCGTGATGCCGTTTATGTACAACGGGAGTCTTCACCTGTTCTGGCCTACTTTCAGACCGGCCAATCAATCCAACGACAGTGATGAGCAAAAAATTGGAGGCACGTTTACAGTCTATGGTTCCAGTTCCAATTTACTGAATATTCCCGATTCCAATTCGGTCGTTCAGGTCTCGGTGGCCTGGACCTCGTTCTCCAACGGGAAATGGTCGGCGAAGAAGCAGACGGACGCGTTCACCGATTACGAGAATAATTTCTATTCGCTTCAGGATCCCGCGGCTTCCGTTTCCAGCTACTATCATTTCCAGGTGTCGGAATCCACGGCCGATTATCTGCAGATCGCCGTGTTCAAGACGTTTGACCCGACCACCCAGAAGAATGCCGGCGACAAGATCTGGCTTGCGGGGATATTCACCATCTGGCATGACGGGAACACCCGTTTCGATCCCGTCTCCGATGAAGATATTACCCGGCTGTCCCGGGAAGCCTCTCCTGCTGGAACCACGCTTGTGGAATCGTTTTCCGAATCCGACAGCGGAGGCTGTCTGACGCTCGGAAGCGGAATTCCGCTGTTCAATAACACGGTGTCCGGCTACAAGGCCATCGCAGCCGACGGCGGTTTCCTCGCAGGCCGCGACGCTCCGTTCTTTTTCATGGAAGATTCCCGGAGCTTCTATATCCAGCGGGCCGATGACGGTTCCGGAGCTCCCGCTTACAGAATCGAGCAGATGTCGAACCCGCTCGTCAAGGAATTCCAGAAGCGATTCGGCAGCGGCGATGTGCAGAGTCTGATGCGCCGCGAGACGCAGGCCCTCTCCATGGCCGACGGCGGTTACTACGGTTATTCGTACTACTACTATAATTACTATTTCAGCGTCCTCCTCGGCTATTACATCGCCGGCGACTGGCAGGCGTGGGACGCCGGTCAGAACGCCTTTGAATTGCGGTATATGCCCGATCAGGACAATGTCGCCACGCCTTATCCGATGGAGGTCGTCGATTTCAATTACGGGACCCCGAACGGAATCTACAACTGGGAGCTGTTCTTCCATATCCCGTTCCTAGTGGCGAAGTCGCTTGCCACGCAACAGCGGTACGAAGAATCGCTCAAGTGGTATAACCTGATCTTCGATCCCAAGAACACGTTCAACGGCTACGAAAAGACCAAGCGCTGGGCATTGAACCTGCCGTCGGGGGCGCGCTTCTGGAACTTCCTTCCGTTCTTCGCGAACGCCGATGCGGACAAGACGATCACCGACATGCTGGATGCGGATGATTCGCGGGCCAATATGCCGGACAAGCGTGCGCTGGATACGCTGATCGACGATTGGAAACACAACCCGTTCAGCCCGTACCTGATCGCCCGCAGCCGGATCGTCGCCTATCAGAAATCGGTGGTGATGCATTACCTCGATACGCTGATCGCCTGGGGCGATAAACAATTCCGTACCGATACGATGGAATCGGATAATGAAGCGATCCAGATTTACATTCTCGCGGCAGAAATATTAAGCTCCAAGCCGCAGGCGATTCCGATGGATTCGCTCAGCGAGCCCGTCATGTCCTATCGACAGATGCAGGCGGACAATATGGGCGCATTTTCGGATGTCGCCGCCAATCTGGAAAATAACGCGCTGAAGACGGCGGAGAAGGCGATCGCGACGACGCAATCCGGAACCTCGACCGCGACCAGGCACATGATCGCCCTCGGGCCCAAAATGTTCTTCTTTACGATTCCGCAAAATGACAAGCTCATGGAATACTGGGACCTGTTATCGGATCGTTTGTTCAAGATCCGCAACGGCATGAATATCGAAGGAGTCAAGCGCGAGCTTGCCTTATTCGCGCCTCCGATTGATCCGGGGCTGCTGGTGCGCGCGGCGGCCGCGGGGATCGACATCGGTTCCGCTCTCGGCGACATGTCATCGCCGCTCCCTCAATATCGCTTCACCTTCATGGTGCAGAAGGCGCACGAACTCGCGAACGCCGTGCAGGGCATGGGCGGAGCGATTCTGTCCGCATTGGAAAAGAAGGATGCCGAAGCGCTTGCGCGCCTGCGCGCCGATCACGAGACCGCGTTGCTCAAGCTCACGCGGGATATCAGGCAACTCCAGATCGATGAGGCGAACGCCGCGATCGATGGTCTTCGCATGAACATGCAAAACGTTCAGTTGAGACGCAATCATTATAATGCTCTCCTGAATACGGATTCGAGCGATACGTCCCACCCGGACCAGTCCAAACTTGAGAAATCGCAGATTTCAAATCTCTATTCTTCCCAAGATAAGTCCATCGCAGCACAGGAAGCCCGGGAAGGCGCGAAAGCGCTGTCCGCAATTCCGGATGCCTGCGTCGGTGTATCCGGGTTCGGCGGTTCTCCGCAAGTCACGGCGACGATCCACACCTTTGGAATCGCGGAAACGATGGCGGAACTTACTGCGGGAGTGTTCGATATCGCAGCCGAAAAATTGCGGAATGAAGCGACCGTCGAGGGCCTTCAGGCCAGTTATGAACGCCGCAGGAACGACTGGCTGTTCCAAGTGGATTCGGCCGATGCGGAAATCGCAAGCATCGCCCAGCAGATCACTGCCGCGCAGATTCGCGTGCAGGTCGCCCAAAAGGAACTTTCGAATTTGGAAAAGCAGATCGAACAATCCCAGGAAGTCTACGACTACCTCGCGAACAAGTACACCAATACCGAGCTCTATCAGTGGATGATCGGCGAGGTCGCGAATCTGTATGTGAAGAATTACCAACTGGCCTACGATGTCGCGAAGCGGGCCGAAAAAGCCTATCGTTTCGACTTAGGCCTGGACGAGGGCGCTTCCAGCTTCATTCAGTTCGGCTACTGGGACAGCCTGCATAAGGGACTTCTCGCCGGAGAGCGCCTCGCCTTTGATCTGCGACGCATGGAAATGTCGTATATCGAACAGAACAAGCGCGAACTGGAGATCACAAAACCGATATCGCTCGCCCAGCTGGATCCTGTAGCTCTGCGGGACCTCCAGGAAAAAGGCTCGTGTACGTTCACGGTGCCGGAAGCCTTGTTCGATCTGGATTTCCCAGGTCAGTACTTCCGCCGCATCCGCTCGGTGCGCCTGACGATACCCTGCGTGGCCGGGCCTTATACCAGCGTGAGCGCGAAACTGACTCTGCTGTCGAACAGCCTGCGCAAGTCGGGCCTTGCGGGATCTAGCTATCCGAGAAACAAGGACACAAGCGGAAATACCGATGACCCGCGCTTCATCGACCAGCGCATCGGCATTCAGGCCATCGCCACCAGTCAGCCGAACGCCGCGACGGGAATGTTCGACTTCAATTTCCGCGATGAGCGCTACCTGCCCTTTGAAGGGGCCGGCGCGATCAGTAAATGGAGTCTTGAACTGCCCGATCAGCTCCGCCAGTTCGATTACAGGAGCATCACCGACGTCGTGATGCACATGAGCTATTCGGCGCGCAGCAACGATGCGCTAGGCGCCGCAGCAACGGCCTATATTACAGGCAATTTGGCAGTTCTCGGCAACGGAACGGCTCTCACCCGGGTCCTGAGTCTGAAACGCGAATTTCCAGATGCCTTCCAGACAATTCTCTCCTCCGGCTCGGGCTCAGTGACTATCACGCAGGATCTTTTCCCCTACTTATTCAACGACAAGTCGATTTCAATAACTGAATGCGATATATTATTCCTGAATAAGGGAGGAAAATCCACCCCGGCTCCTGCGCAATCGCCCGGTCAGAAGCTTAGCACGACAAATCCTCTATCGATTCAAGTTGCGCTTGATAGCCAATCCGATGCCACGCAGATCGACGACATTCAACTCACCATCAAATACACAGTGGAAACAGTGGACTAACCAGGGAGCGATATCATGGCAAATATTCTTTTCTTTCCGGATGTTTACTTGGAACAGGGCCACTGGCTCCCGGCCGTCAGTCTCGGCCAGGCCCTCCAGGCAAAGGGTCACACGGTGAATTTCATGGGCATCGCGGATTGCGAGACGATTGCGACCAGTTACGGATTCACTTTTTACAAGGTGTTTGCGGACGAGTATCCGCTGGGATACACGCGCGCGAATCAGTACAAGTCGGTGAACGAGCGCTGGAAACCGGATCATCTGTGGGACATCATCGGCGGCGGCCTGGACGACGTGATGAAGACGGTGAAGCCGGATCTCATCATTTCCGGCTATTTCGCGAGTCTGGAGACGCTCATCATTCATTACAAGTACGGTTTGAAGTTCATGACCACGACGACCTATCTTCGTCATCCCGATGACGATCCCGCCATTCGCGCGATTCAGAACCTCGTCGGAATGTCGGAACCAATGGCGAGGAAGGTGATTTCCGGAGCGACGGCGGACGTCGCGGATTATCCGTACGACCCCGACGACATCTATGGATTCGTGCGGCCGCTCGGAACCGTACATGAACTCGTTCCCTGCCCGCGTGCATTCGAATTCGCCAATTACGTGTTCGATACGGACACGAACCCCGTCAACGGGCGCGTGCATTTCGTCGAGCCGTGCGTGACGCGCACGAAGACCAGCGACGCTCTGAGCAAGGAGCCCGATATCTGGGAAGGCATTCCTTCCGGTGTCATTGCCGAGAAAAGGATCCTGTTCGCTACGGCAGGAAGCCAGGTGCAGGATTACAAGGACAAGGCCCGCCGCTGGTTCCGGGAGATGATCAACATGATGGGGATGCAGGGCATGCAGGACTATCATCTGATCATTTCGGTGGGGCCCGACCTGATCAATGAGGACTGGGACCTTCCCGACAACGTATCAATGTTCCAGTGGGTCCCGCAGCTCAAGGTCCTCTCCAATTGCGCGGCCGCGTTCATTCACGGTGGGCTCGCGACCATTAAGGAATGTATTTTCAAGGGGGTTCCGTTCATCGTCCTTCCGCTGGGCAAGGATCAGATGGATAACGCGCTGCGCGTGCGGCGCTGTGCGATCGGGCAGATCGGGTATCCCGAATCCGTCACCATGAGCACTTTGCAGAATCTGTTTCTCCAGGCCATATCGAATACCTGGATGAACGGGCGCCTGAAGGAGATGCAGCTGACGTTTGAAACAAATGAATCGAATCGTACGAGCATTCCCGTCATTGAGTCGGTTCTCAACGCGAACTCCTGAGGACCGCCATGCAAAATAAAGACTCTTCCCAGGGTGGAGATAAAAAATCGGGTGCCGCTTCGAAAATCGTCGCCGCGCCCTCCATTGACCTGCCCAGGGGCGGCGGAGCCATCAAGGGGATCGAGGAAAAGTTCCGGGCGAATCCGGCGACGGGGTCCGCATCGTTTCTCATTCCCCTGCCGTTTGGTCGCGCCCGGGGCGGGATGACGCCCGAGGTAGAGCTCTCCTATGATTCGGGCGCGGGGAACGGCCCGTTCGGTCTGGGCTGGTCGCTGTCGATTCCGAATATCGCGCGCAAGACGGAGAAGGGGCTCCCGCAGTATGACGACGCCCGGGAATCCGATGTGTTCGTGATGTCGGGGGTCGAGGACTTGGTACCCGCGGGGACCTTGCGGGACGACGGAAACTTCCTGATCAGGACCTATCGACCGCGCATCGAGGGAACCTTTGCGCGCATCGAGCAATGGACGGAGAAGACTTCGGGTCTGATGCACTGGCGCACCATCGCCGCCGACGACACGACGCGCATCTATGGCGAGACCGGCGGGGGGCGCATTTCCGATCCCGCGAATCCGCTGCACACGTTCCGGTGGCTCCTGGAATTCAGCCATGACGGAAAGGGAAACGCGATCAGCTACGTGTATAAGGACGAGGACGACGCGGGCGTCGTTCCCGCGAAGTCATCGGAACGCAACCGGCTCAACGGCAACTCGCCCTGCACCAACCGCTACCTGAAGCGGATCCTTCACGGCAATGCGGTGCACTACGACGGGACGAACCGGCCCGCGAGTTACTTGTTCCAGACGGTGTTCGATTACGGGGAACACGATGCCGCCGTACCCGCTCCGGACGAGGTAAACCCCTGGCCCGTGCGCTCCGACGCCTTTTCACAGTATCGCGCCGGGTTCGATATCCGGACCCGCCGTCTCTGCACGCGCATTCTTCAGTTCCATAATTTCGCCGAATTGAGTCAGATGCCCTGCCTGGTGAGCTCCGTCGATTTCCGGTACGGAACCAACGATTCGGGAATGGCCCTGCTGCAACAGGCGATACGGAAGGGATACCTGACGGACGGCAAGGGTGGCTATACGAGCAAGGCGCTGCCCGCGATGTCCTTTGCCTACCAGGGCCTCGCCTGGGATACCCGCATCCGCGAGATGGATGCGGATTCGCTGGACGGCCTGCCCGCGGGGCTTGCGGACCGGGATTATCATTTCATCGATCTGTACGGCGAAGGACTCCCGGGCATTCTCGCGGAACAGGAACAGGGGTGGTATTACAAACGCAACCAGGGCGGCGGACGCTTCGGCGCCCCGGCCCTGATCGCCGCGCGGCCCTTTACGGGCGAGGTTTCGGACATCCGGGACCTGCAGGGCGATACGGAAAAATACCTGGCGGACCTTGATGGCGACGCGCCGGGCTTCTATCGCCTGGACGGCAGGGCGTGGGGCGCCTTTCAGAGCTTTCCGACCCTTCCGCACATCGACTTCGCCGGAGCGGGCACCAGAGCCATCGATCTCGACGGGGACGGCAGGGCCGATTTTCTAGTGGACGATGACCGGACTTTTCTGAGTTATCTGTCCGAGGGGCGCGACGGCTTCACGCTGGGAAGGCGCTTTGCCAAGGGCTTCGACGAGGAGAAGGGGCCCCGGCTGATTTTCGCCGACCCGGAACAGACGATTTTTTCCGCGGACATGAGCGGCGACGGACTTACGGACATCGTGCGGGTCCGCAACGGGAGCGTGTGCTATTGGCCGAACCTCGGCTACGGAAGATTCGGCGCCAAGGTCACCATGGAGGCGAGCCCGTTCCTGGATCATCCCGACCAGTTCAGCCCGGCGCGGGTGCGGCTTGCGGATGTCGATGGATCGGGGCCTGCGGACCTGCTCTACATCGGGCGCGACAAGGTGAGCGTGTGGCTCAACCAGAGCGGGAACGGCTACGGCGCGGTGCGCGAGATCCGACCGTCCTTCGCGAACGACAACCGGAGTCAGGTCGCGGTGCTCGACCTGCTGGGCACGGGAACGGCCTGCCTCGTATGGTCCTCCTCCCTCGCCGGAGATGCTCGAAGGCAACTCCGCTATATCGACCTGATGAACGGCAAGAAACCGCACCTGATGATCGGCTATTCGAACAGCTGCGGCAAGGTGGTGACGCTCGAATACACCCCCTCCACGCAATTCTATCTGCAGGACCGCGCCGCCGGAACCCCCTGGGTGACAAGGCTTCCGTTCCCCGTGCACTGTCTGTCGAAGGTGACAAGCTACGACCATGCGAGCGGGCATCGCTTCAGCAATGCGTACAGCTACCATCACGGTTATTACGATGTGCCCGAGCGCGAGTTCCGCGGATTCGGGCGCGTGGACGAGCTCGACTCCGACGATTTCGAGGAATACGCCGATGCGAGCAACGGTCGCGATCCCTACCTGCACCAGGCGCCGGTGCTCATGCGCACTTGGTATCACGTGGGGGCGTGGATTCAGGACAAGGGCATCCTCGACCAGTATACCGAAGAGTATAACAGTGCCTACCAGAATGAAGCACATCTAGCTCAACCCACGAAGGACGCCTCATGGAGCCCCGAAGAACAACGCGAAGCCATGCGCGCCTTCAAGGGACGCGTGCTGCGCCAGGAAGTGTACGCCAAGGATGGAACGGCGCTCGCGGGCGTTCCGTATTCCGCCACGCAGACAAGCTATGCCGTGACCCGGCTGCAGCCGCAAGGCACCAACCATTATGCCGTGTTTTTGGTGACAGAGTGCGAGAGCCTCGCCTATCACTACGAACGCGACACGGGGGACCCGCGGGTGTCGCACACGCTGGCGCTCCGGTCCGACCGTTACGGGAGGCCCACACTGGAAGCAAACGTCGTGTACGGGCGGAAGGCCGGCAAGACCAGCGGCATCGCGATTGCGGATACCGAACAGCAGAAATCCCATGTGGCAGTGACCGCCACGCAGTATACGGCTGACGTGAACGACACCGACGCCTTCCGCATGGGCGAAACCTGTGCGGTCAAGACCTGGGAACTTACCGGTGCAAGCCTTTCCGCGAACATCTACACGATCGCCGATCTGAATGACGCGTTCACGAAGGCCGAAGAAATATCGTTTCAGGACATTGCGGGCGGCAGCAAGGCGCAAAAGCGCCTCGTAGAATGCGTAGAAACCCTCTATCTGAATGACGCCCTTTCCGCCCCCCTTGACCATGGAAGCCTATCCGCACATGGCATTGTCTATGAATCCTACACACTCGCCTACACAACGAGCCTAGTCGCAGACATCTTTACGAACAACATCACAAACGATGCCCTGTTCGCCGAAGGTGGTTACGTACAACGCCCCCTGACCCATGCCGACGGCACTAGTGAGAACGCCTGGTGGGTCCCGACGGGACGGCACACGTACGCAAGCGACGCCACAAGCCACTTTTACCTGCCAAGTGGGGTGAGAAATCCTTTTGGAAACATCACTGCCATCACCCGCGACAATTACTACCTGCTGATAACTTCCGTGACGGATGCGCTCGGCAACGTCGTGACCGCGCAGAACGACTACCGCACCCTCGCACCTTCGATGCTCATCGACCCGAACGGCAACCGCGACGCCGTCGCCACCGACGAGCTCGGAATGGTGGTGAAGACCGCCGTGATGGGCAAAGTTGGATCGAATGAGGGTGACACGCTCGACGATCCGACCACACGCTTGGAATACGGCTTCGCGAGCTTTGATCCCACGGGCAATTTGGTGCAGCCCAACTACACGCACACCTACGCCCGCGAGACTCACGGCGACCACAATAGCCGCTGGCTGGAGAAAGTGGAATACAGCGATGGCTCGGGACACGTGCTGCTGACCAAGACGCAGGCGGAGCCGGGCAAGTACAATGCATTCGAGAACGGCGCCCTGGTCACCAAGGACAGCGGCACGGAGCTGCGCTGGGCGGGGACGGGCAGAACCATTCTGAACAACAAGGGCAACCCCGTCAAGCGGTACGAGCCCTACTTCAGCGGCACGAGCGAGTTCGAGAGCGAACCCGAGCTGGTGGAAACGGGCGTC
>Ga0172377_10004263_pt1 | contig 14730 bp, 9 predicted proteins | sample Pumphouse3metaG_FD_119749 | JGI IMG/M metagenome (GOLD analysis project Ga0172377, IMG submission 119749) | Leachate microbial communities from a municipal landfill in Southern Ontario, Canada - Pumphouse #3 metaG | ecosystem: Engineered > Solid waste > Landfill > Unclassified | place: Canada... | reverse complement strand
CAGACGCCTTCTTAAAATTTCAGCATCACTCTTCCTCACCGCCAGTTTAATACTACAATCAGTATCAAAATCCTGACTTACAATCCTCAGGTTCATCTCCTTGACTATATGCATGACTGCATTGATCATCGGATAAGTGAAATGCCATACGATAAATTCTTCAACCTGCTTCACAGCTGTGACGGAATGATTCAAGGCATCATCAGCTGCCGTACGATAAGCCCTGATCAGTCCACCGGTCCCAAGGTTAACCCCTCCATAATAGCGAATGACATAAACGACAACATCCGTCAGTCCATGCGAAAGAATCTGCCCCATAATAGGTTTCCCTGCAGTAGAAGAAGGTTCTCCATTATCCACAGCTCTGAAATCCTTCTGTTCCGGTCCCAGGATATATGCATAGCAGACATGGCGTGCATCATAGTATTTTTCCTGATAGGATTTCAATAATACCTTCACTTCATCTTTAGAAGTCACATGATGTGCGAAGGCGAGGAACTTACTTCGTTTCTCTGAGTAGAATCCCTCGCCAACACTATTTATAGTGGTATATTCATCTATCATAAAAAACGAGTTATACCATTTCTTTCGATTATGAAAGCAGATGAACGATAAGTCCAGAACGCAGTTTCGGTTCGAACCATGTTGCTTTCGGCGGCATAATCTTGCCACTGTCTGCAATATTCATTATCTGCCCCATACTGACAGGATACAAGGCAAGAGCCCAACGCATCTCACCACTATCTACGCGACGCCGAAGTTCTTTCAGTCCACGTAAGCCACCGACAAAATCAATTCTTTTATCGGTACGAAGATCCTTGATTCCCATCAGTTTATCCAGAATCAAACGTGAAGAAATATCCACATCCAACACACCGATCGGATCATTATCATCATAAGTACCCGGACGAGCTTCCAGTTTATACCAGTTACTGTCCAGATAAATACTGAACTCATGAAGTTTGGAAGGTTTATATTCTTCCGGTCCCATTTTCTCAACGATGAAATCTTCAGACAAAGCCTTGAGGAAGATTTCAGATGTCATGCCATTGAGATCCTTTACTACACGGTTATAATCCAGAATCGTCAATTGAGAAGCCTGAAAACATACTGCCATGAAATAATTATACTCTTCCTTACCGGTATGGTTGGGATCATTCTGGGCCTTCTCCTGCCCTACACGTGCAGCAGCAGCTGTACGGTGATGACCGTCAGCAATATAAAGGCTGGGGATTTTTGCAAATTCTTCCGTTATGGTCTGAATGTCACTCTGATCACTTATGACCCAAAACTGATGGCGGAAGCCATCTATAGGTGCGATAAAATCGTATAGCGGCCGAGTAGCGGCATAGCGTATAATCAAGTCATTCAGTACACTATTATCAGGATAGGCAAGAAAGACGGGTTCCATATTCGCATTAGTAATCCGAACATGCTTCATCCGATCATCTTCTTTGTCTTTCCGTGTAAGTTCATGTTTTTTTATCACCCCACTAAGATAATCCTCTACACAGGCGCCAACCACCAGGCCATATTGTGTCTTGCCGTTCATAGTCTGAGCATAGAGATAATAGTCTTCCTGACTATCCTGAACCAGCCATCTTTGCTCACGAAACTTTTTCAACTGTTCAGCAGCACTCTTATAGACCCGAGGATCATATTCAGAAGTACCTTTTGGAAAGTTGATTTCTGGTTTGATAATATGATAGAGGCTCTTCTCATTATTGCCCGCCTCAGTCCTTGCCTCCTCAGAGTCAAGGACATCATACGGGCGACTTTCAACTTTTTCAACCAAGTCCACAGGTGGACGTAAACCTCTGAAAGGTTTTACTTTAGCCATAGTTTAAATTATTTGTTGACCTGGAATTTCACGATGCCATCCTTAAAAAAAGCATTGATCTGTTGAGCAGCAGCAACACCAGCATTGATATTTGCTTCAGCGGTCTGAGCTCCCATCTTCTTTGGAGTAGTAAAGAACCGATCACCAAATTTCTCAAATTCGGCTAAAGCGTCGGGTTTCAGATCAGTTATATATTTCAAGTCGGGACGGTCAGCAAGTAACTTAAGCAATTCCGGTTCGTTAATAATCTCTTTGCGTGCCGCATTGACCAAGATACCCCCTTCCGGCATCAAATTGACGAGTTTATAATCTATACTGCCTATAGTCTCAGGAGTAGCCGGGATATGCAGACTCACGACATCACTGTTACGGAAAAGTTCCTCTTTAGTCTTATAAGCACGGACACCTGCAGTCTCAATATTAACTGCCGGACAGAACTCATCATAAGCAGAAACCTTCATATCAAAGCCTTTTGCGACACGAGCCACATTACGAGCCACATTACCGAAGGCCAAGAGACCGAGTCTCTTATCTTTCAGTTCTGTTCCCGGTTTTCCGTTATAAAAGTTACGTACAGTATATACCAACAGGCCGAATACAAGTTCGGCTACAGCATTAGCATTCTGTCCCGGAGTATTCTCAACAATAACTCCATTGGACTTGGCATGAGCCAGGTCTATCGTATCATAGCCGGCACCGGCACGGACGACGAGTTTCAGATTTTTCGCAGCATCAAGAACTTCCGCATCGATTTTATCAGAACGGACAATCATCGCATCTGCATCAGCCACTGCCTCTAAGAGTTGTGAACGGTCTGCATACTTCTCAAGCAAGACCAATTCATTGCCTGCATCTTTTACCTCTTTTTTTATACCTTCTACAGCTAAGGTTGCAAACGGTTTTGCTGTTGCAACTAATATCTTCTTCATGATTGCTTCTATTTAATATTTAGCCTCAAAATCCTTCATTGCCTTGACCAAAAAGTTCACTCCTTCAACAGTCATTGCGTTATAGCAACTGGCACGGAAACCACCTACAGAACGGTGGCCCTTGACACCTACGATACCACGGCCGGAAACAAAGTCAAGGAACGGCTTCTCCAGATCTTTATATTCATCATTCATCACAAAACAAATATTCATCAGAGAACGGTCCTCTTCCTTAGCCGTACCATGGAAGAGTTTGTTACGGTCAATCTCACCGTAAAGTATATTAGCACGTTCATGGGCACGACGGTCCATTTCCTTTGCACCACCTTCTTTCTTTACCCAACGCATGGTTTCAAGCAAGGAATAGATAGGAACAACCGGAGGAGTATTGAACATAGAGCCTTTTTTCACATGCGTACGGTAATCAATCATTGTAGGCAACTCACGAGGAACACGACCCAGTTTGTCATTTTTCACAATGACCAATGTGACACCAGCCATAGACAGGTTCTTCTGAGCCCCTGCATAGATTGCATCATATTTGCTCACATCTACAGGACGGCTCATGATATCAGAGCTCATATCAGCAATCAAAGGAATAGGAGAATCCAAATCCTTACGAAATTCTGTACCATAGATAGTATTATTTGTAGTGATATGTAGATAGTCAGCATCAGCAGGAATACTATATTCCTTTGGGATGTACGTATAGTTAGCCTCTTTGGAAGATGCTATCTCAACGGTCTCTCCGAAATGCCGAGCTTCCTTTTCTGCTTTATCAGCCCAACTACCTGTATTCAGGTAAGCGGCTTTCTTAATCAGAAAATTAGCGGGAATCTCCATAAATTGTGTCGAAGCACCACCACCAAGAAAGAGAACGGAATATCCGTCAGGAATATCGAGTAATTCTTTGATCAGCGCTTCACTCTCATCAACGACAGCCTGAAAGTCGCTGGAACGGTGGCTGACCTCCATCAAAGAAAGACCTGAACCATTGAAATTTAAAATCTGTTTTGCAGTGTTTTCAATCACTTCACGTGGAAGCATTGATGGACCTGGATTAAAGTTGTACTTCTTCATCTGAATAAATATTAAAATTTAAGTTCTATTTTCTAAATCTTCTTCAGATCAGACATCTAATGTCTTCGCCTTCGAAAGTTGATTATCTATTTTATAATATATAGTTTCTTTGTCATGACAACTGAAAAATGAAGAGACTATCATTTTGTCAGAATCAGCGGCTGTCAAGATATCATAATATTTCCTCAATAACTGTATGGACTCCCTTTATCTTTTCTCCTTGTGTCTGCTGAAGGACATGACGGAGTTTAGATCGGGAAATAGCGGCATAAGAATAGCGGTCCAAAATATCGATCTGACCAATTTCTTCACCTTTCAAGCCACCCTTCTTGCATAGGAACCCCACTATATCACCTCGTGAAATCTTATCCCTCTTTCCTTTTCCAATATAGATAGTAGACATCTTTGGTAAAGCGGGCTTTTCCGGTTTCATATCAAAGGATAAAGAATAGTTCTCCACTTCTGCATCTACATATTCAGGAACTTTCTCTCCAGGTCCAAGAATGAAAAAAGATCGTCCTGAACTCTTCCAGCGTGCCGTTCTACCCACACGATGTACGAAATCCTCTTCGGTCTCCGGCATGTGATAGTGAATGATGTTATCAATATGCAAGATATCCAGTCCGCGCGAAGCCAGATTTGTACTTACCATAATATTTGTACTGCCATTAGCAAACTTATACAGAGCTGTCTCACGGGATTTCTGTTCCAAACCTCCATGAAAACAACTGGTAACGAATCCTTTTTCCTGAAGATACTGATTTACACGTTCCACCGATTCACGAAAGTTCACGAAAACAATAGAACTCTGATTCCCTAACGTTGATAAGAGAAGACTCAGTGTATTTAATTTATCCTTGTCCGGAGACTCTACCTCATATATCTGTACCCTGTCCGGAACTTGTTCCTCCCTATCACGGAAATCAACACGAACAGGCTCTGTATTCTCTGAAGAATGTCTCAAGAAGGAAGGCAGATTTTCTGCATCTGTAGCAGAAAGCAAGATATGGCGCTGTACGAAAGACAGTTTTTCTATCAGGGTATTCATTTCATCCTCAAATCCCATATCGAGACATTTGTCAAATTCATCAATAACCAGGAAATGCACTTTTGATGCCGAGATGTTCCCTTTATACAGATGATCATTAAGGCGTCCGGGTGTACCGAACAGTATCTGAGGTTTGATTTCTTTCAATTTACGATGCTCATCCATCGCGGTACGTCCACCATAACATGCCATTGTCCGGATACCAGAGCCCATCTTCTTTAATACAGAAGCTGACTGTAAAGCCAGTTCACGACCCGGTACAACTACGATTGCCTGAAGCTCATCACAAGAGTCATCAAGAAGTTGCACAAGAGGTAAAAGATAAGCCAAAGTTTTCCCCGATCCGGTCGGTGAAAGAATCACTACATCCTGATCGGAATGCAGAATGGCTTTCTGAGCTTCTTCCTGCATGGCATTTAAAGTAATGCCTAATTTCCGGGTAATTGAATCTATATCTTGCATTTTCTTATTTTTCCAATAATTTATCTATTTCATCAAACTCTTTGCCCATATTCAGATTGAGGTAAATCGTATATAAAGGCACACCCCATTTGGACTTATCCTCTGGCGCCAGTTCCCGATAATGCTCCAGATAAGGCATTGCCTTACGATAGTATTCCAATATACGATTCCGGTCACGCTTGGAAGATGAGACATTCTTATCCCACTCAACGGCCTGATTGAAATAAGCCAATCCTGCATTCAGATAAGCTCCCAGTATGGCAGCTTGAGGTTTCAAACTGTCTTTTGGTAAAGTTTTGACATTCTCAAGAATGGTATCACAAAGTGCGATACATTCTTTATATTGTTGGGTATTCAACAATAACGTACTCTTCGTAAAACGATAGATCGGTGACTTCGGACATTTTGCCAATGCTTGATCGGTTATCGCGATAGCCGTTTTGTAATTTCCCTGTTTCACTTCATAATCCACCAATCGTGGGAAGAAAAACGGAAATGTCGGATATTTGGAAAAGCCCTCTTTCAAAGAACTGACATATCGTGTTGTGTCACCTTCCAACTTATATGTATCAGCCAGATATTGCAACATATATACATAATGTGCCGTATCTTTCAGTGCCAGATAAGCATGATGAAGAGTTGCCTTGGAATCCTTCATCTTATAACCACAATAAACTGCCCAATAAGCTGCCACCGGCAATTTATGGTCATTATCATTGTACTTATATTTCCCAAACAGTGGTTGGTGAGCACAATCAATATAAGAAGTTAAAAAATCATAGCCTTCCGCATAATTCTGTTTATTGATAAAAAAGAGTCCGCCGTTGTAAAGATTCGGGCGAATCGTATTGAGAAACTGGGCATGGTCATCCCGGAATTTAAATTTTACTTTTCCCTTTTTCTTTTTATGCGAGTTGGCTTCAATAGAATCAAGACTTATTGCCACATCAAACATTCTTTTTGTCTTCATAAAAAGTGCAGTGGTATCGTAATTCTGCTTCAGATAAAGCGACTCGTTACCATCCTCATACTGTTTATGGAGTACATCGTAAAGAGTAGACCATATCTTCTCGTTCTGGCGGTAAACAGAATCTTCCAAAAGTTTTTCCAATGACTGTTGAGCTGTATCCAGGTTTTTCCCGGATTTCAGCAAATCACGGGCAGCAGATATTTCTTTCTTCTGCCCATAGACATTTCCAATGCCTAAAAAACACAGAAAAAGAAGAGAAAGACATTTCAGATGTATCCCTGTACACAATCTTCTTTTATTATATATCCTGCCTCTCATTATAATATGGACTTAATAGCCTGAGTTTTTTTCCTTTCTCCCAGAACATAATAAACCTGATAAAGAGCCTTTTTCCAATCTACTGTTTCACATGTAGGATCCAATACACGCGCCTTTTCCAAAAACACCTTGCTGTCCTTAAAGACAGACAAGACTTTCTTCATATCTTTTTTATTTAACTTACCACGATCATTTTCCAAAGAATCTTTTAGTTTCATGGCCCTTGAAGAATAACAGATCCCCAGATTGTAAACGGCCTCAACGAATGAGCTATCCAACTTTACTGTCTGTTGATAGCAATCAATCGCATCTTTCCATCGATGCTTTCGCATCAACAACTCACCTTTAAGTGCCCAAATATTTTTATCTGCCGGATTTTCACGAAGTTCATCTCCAATAAAGTTTTCCATTTCACTTAAATGTCCAGCTCTTGAATAATAATCCACTACAGACTTTAAGAAAACCAAATTTTCAGGATCCATTCTATGAAGCTCGAGTGCAGCAATGATGAATTGAGTAGAGTCAGCACTATTTCTCATGAGATGCTCCATACATCCAATTTTGATTTCAGCGGCTTTCTCTGCATCCAAACTATCCTTGATAGCAAGATTTGCATAGTGCTGTGCAAGGTCATAATCACCTCTTTCATAAGCTTGCCGTGAAGCGTTCAATGCCTCTTGAGCAGTCTCCTGACCATTGGGCCCTCCTTGAGCACTGAGGGACAAAACGTAGAAAATCAATAAAAAAGGAACTAAAGCCTTCTTCATATCTATTACTAATTAGATGACAAAGTTAATAAAAAAACACGAAATCCCAAAATTTTTTCTACTTTGTTGAACAAATGGATGAGCAAACTGCAAAACATCTGTATTTCCATTTATTATCTATCAAAACAATTTTTAAAACATGATACCCTTCATCGTACTGAATCAATTGACAACTTACTTAAAACGAAAAGAACAGATAACCGTCAACCCAAAACGTACTTTACAGAAGTTGTTGACAACCTAATGTGATGATAACAAATAATCTGTCAACTAAAAAGTAATTTAAAGAATGGGCTTTCCAGACTATGGTATAAGGTAAGGTTACCAGTACTTTGGCAATATGGTTACCGATCAGCTGTAATGAGGTTACCGCTTAGCGGTAACGTGCTTACACCTTAGCGGTAATGAACTTACACCTCAGCAGTAACGTGCTTACACCTTAGCGGTAATGTCATACCAATACTATGGTAAATTAATTCCGCCAACGGGTAAGTATAAATAAAAAAGCGGAGCGATAACCCTTCTTTGAGAAATCGCTCCGCCACTATATGATTAAATCATTCTAAAATCACTTGTCTTTTTCAGCCTCTTTAGTTTTAGGATCGGCCTCACCATAACGAGCATAATATGCTGAATAACGGTTATACCCCCAGTTTACCTGTTTCTGATCAGGATCCAATTCCTTGCACTTGTCATAGTCCTTAATGGCCTCATCAAGAAGGATGCTGGAACTCGTCGCAGCCTTTGAAGTAACAGCTCTGTTGTAATAGCAGATAGCCAAGGAATACCACGCTAGAACGACCTTAGGATTTGAGTCCAGAATATTTTTCAGAATAGGAATAGCATCATTGTATTTCTGCCCCATCATCAAGTTATTTGCTTTATAAAAGAGCGCTACAAAATTCTTAGGATCTTTAGCAAGAACATCATCTATAATTTTCTCACCTGCATCTCTTCCATTAAGTTTAGACTCAACCTGAATCAAATTTTCCAGGACAGTACTATTTGTTGGATCTTGAACATAAAGAGTATGGAGCTTCTGAGCAAATGTCACAGAGTCAGCCCTACTGTTCAAAGTAGAACTCATAGCACGAAGTTTCAAATCAAAAGCAGGTTTGGCATAAGTAGAATCCCCTTTTGCAAAGTCAGTATATTTCTCGACTTTAGCATAATCTTTAGCATCCAAAGCAAAAACAGAGGCGAAATAAGCCACCTGACCAATATAAGGTTTCTCTGTTACAGCAGGAAGAGCCTTAAAGAATGGATTATCATGTGTATCAAAATACAAAGACCAGTATTTCAAAGCTTTTGAACGATCCTTCTGCATATAAAACCCACCATAGTTGATCAAATTTAAACGTGCATTGCCAAGACGAGAAGAGTTAGCATCCTTAAATTTTGGTTTTACCTTTCCCTTATCATTAGGCATTTCGTCATACTTGTCGCATTCCAAACCAGCTTGGACTGCATTGTAAGCAGCTTCAGCCATTCCTAAGGTATCAACAGGAGTAATTGTTTTACCTAAAGCTTTCATCGCCTGGTTAGTTGCCATAGTAGAAGATTCCTTACTATACGCGGCAAAAGCGAGATCACAAAGTTTATTATAAGCCTTTGCTTTTTCTTCGTTATTAGCCAGAGAACTCAAATTCTGTTCGATGAGTTGCTTGCAATCATCATAGGTACTGGACTTCATAATAGACTTTAAGCCATTACTATCCCCAGCAAAAACGGCAGATACACAGAACAGCAGCATCGCCGAAATCATTAATTTTCTTTTCATAACTATTTTACTTTAAAGGTTGTTTTTATTCAAAATCCGCTTCCGGTTGGATAGGGTCAGAGGAATCCTCTTTCTCGTCGGGATTCTCCTCATTATCTAATGTTGAAACATCCGGAGCAACCGTCTGCCCTGAATTTTCTGTAGAAGTATTTCCATTCTCATCAGACCCAGCAGCCACATCTGCCATACCGTCCTGCTTAATTTCCTCACTCTTCTTAGCCCATAATGCGCGACTTTCTTCTTCCGCTGAAGCCTCCAGTTCACTGCTCATCACCTTACAGACACTAGCGATGACATCGTTCTTCTTTGCCAGATTGATTAAGCGTACACCCTGGGTAACTCTACCCATAACGCGGACGTCAGCAACAGCCAAACGGATAACGATACCACTCTTATTGATGATCATCAAGTCATTCTTGTCTGTAACATTCTTAATAGCAACAAGTTTACCGGTTTTCTCCGTGATTGTCAAGGTCTTTACGCCTTTACCTCCACGGTTAGTGATACGATAATCCTCCACAGAAGAACGCTTACCATATCCCTCTTCACTTACTACCATCACATTTTCCTGTTCAGGATCATTGATAACGATCAATCCTATACAGAAGTCGTCCCCAGAATCAAGGCGGATGCCACGTACTCCCGTTGCGGTACGACCCATCGGGCGAATAGCATTTTCATTGAAACGTACAGCCCTGCCATTACGATTAGCCATAATCAATTCATTGTGGCCATTTGTCAAGCGGACATCAACTACTTCATCACCCTCAACAATATTAATAGCGATGACTCCATTAACACGAGGATGAGCATACTGATCCAGGCAGGTCTTTTTTACAGTACCATTCTTAGTAGAGAAAACGACATAATGTGACTTGATAAATTCCTCATCACGAAGTCCCTTTAATCTGAGGAATGCATTTACCTGGTCATCCTTACTAACATTAAGCAGATTCTGAATAGCACGACCTTTAGAATTTTTGTCGCCCTCAGGTATCTCATAACATTTCAACCAATACACGCGGCCTTTTTTGGTAAAAAGCAACATCGTTTCGTGCATGGTTGCCGGATAAATAAACTCTGTAAAGTCTTTATCACGGGTACGTGCACCTTTAGCGCCAACTCCTCCACGCGCCTGTTCGCGAAACTGATTCAACGGAGTACGCTTGATATAGCCTAAGTGGCTTACAGTGATTACTACAGGATCATTTGGATAGAAATCTTCAGGATTGAATTCTTCAGAAGAATACTTGATTTCAGTACGGCGATCATCTCCGAATTTGTCTTTTACCTCAAGCAAGTCGTCTTTCATAACCTTTTTGCAGAGTTCAGGATCATCAAGAATCTGCTGATAATAAGATATTTTCTTCTCCAAATCATCATATTCAGCATGCAACTGGTCCATACGAAGACCTGTAAGTTGTGAGAGTCTCATATCAACGATAGCCTTACTCTGAAATTCATCCAGTTCAAACCGTTGTTCCAAATTATGCTGGGCATCAGCAGGGGTCTTACTTCCTCTGATAATATGGACCACCTCGTCAATATTATCACAAGCAATAATCAATCCTTCAAGAATATGTGCACGTTCCTGAGCTTTCTTCAAGTCATATTGAGTCCTGCGGATAGTCACCTCATGACGGTGCTCCACAAAATATTTCACACAATCCCTTAAACTAAGTAAGCGAGGACGTCCCTTGACCAGAGCGATACAGTTAACAGAGAAAGAACTTTGCAAAGCTGTCATCTTGAACAGTTTATTCAGAATAACATTCGCATTGGCATCTCTCTTGATATCAATTACGATACGCATGCCCTGACGGCCAGATTCATCATTGGCATTGGAAATGCCCTGGATTTTACCCTCCTTGACCAATTCAGCAATATATTCGATTAATTCTGCCTTATTGACACCATAGGGGATTTCCGTAATGACAATCTTGTCATGAGTTTCATCACTCTCTATACTTGCCTTGGCACGCATAATAATCCTTCCACGGCCAGTTTCATAGGCTTGACGAACGCCCTGTATACCATATATATAAGCACCAGTCGGAAAATCCGGGGCCTTAATATACTTCATCAGACCATCAAGGTCAATATCAGGATTATCTATATATGCACAGCAGCCATCAATGACCTCATTAAGATTATGTGTAGGGATATTGGTTGCCATACCCACAGCAATACCATTAGCTCCATTGACAAGAAGGTTAGGAATCTTAGTTGGCATCACCGTCGGTTCTTTCAACGTATCATCAAAGTTATTGGTCATATTGACGGTTTCCTTATCGAGATCGTCCATGACATGTTCACCAATCTTTGAAAGTCGGCACTCTGTATAACGCATAGCTGCCGGAGAGTCACCATCAACAGAACCGAAGTTTCCCTGTCCGTCTACCAGTTGATAACGCATATTCCAGTCCTGTCCCATACGAACAAGGGCACCATAGACTGACGAATCGCCATGAGGGTGATATTTACCTAACACCTCACCTACGATACGAGCACATTTTTTATAAGGTTTATCACTAGTATTTCCAATTCCAAGCATTCCGTAGAGAATACGGCGATGCACTGGTTTAAAACCATCACGGACATCAGGAAGAGCACGAGCCACAATTACCGACATAGAATAGTCGATATAGGATGACTTCATTTCCTCCTCGATGTTGATCTTTAGAATCCGGTCTTGATCAATTGTTTGATTCTCGTCCATTATTATATTTAATTATTTATTAAAGCTTATACCTGAATGCATATCCACTTTTATAGAAAACGCCCGTAGAGGGCATTTAAATCCATCGTAATCGGTTCAGGCACATATTAAGCGATACAAATTTACGAAAAATATTCCGAAAGAAAAAACCTTCTAACGAAAAAATCAAAAGAAAAGAATAAAAAAATTGATATTAAGGTTTCCTTATTTTATATTTTGAAAATAATCTTGGCACAGTGTTTGCAATTTCAGAAAATAGTTCTATATTTGTATTATCATTTAGGAGATTTAATGAATAGAAAGGAAAAGCTATATGACTAGTCAATTTTCACCAAAGGTATCTGAAATTCTTGCCTTTTCCCGCGAAGAGGCTAGCCGTCTGGAAAGTAGAACGGTAGGACCTGAGCATATTCTTCTCGCCATGTTACGAGAGAAAAAAGGTATTGTACCGGCTCTTTTTTCGCGCTTCCAGTTGAATGTGAAAGCCGTTAAGGCGGAACTTGAAGATAAGGTCAGGGAAGACGAATTGTCAGAACTGCTTATTACTTCAGAACTAGTATTGAATGAACAAGCCAGCAATATTTTGAAACTCGCTGTACTCGAAGCCCGCGTACAGCATACCAATCTGGTGGATGTGCAACATGTTCTTTTAGCCATATTGCATGATCAGGTAAACAACGGGGCTAAACAAATTTTGGAATATCATAATATGAATTATCAAGATACTCTCACTTACGTTAGACAGATGGCAAAGCCTGCTCAAGACGGATTGCAGCTACCGGACGAAGATGAGGATGAGGATGAAGACAATTCCTCTTTCAACTTCCAGCAAAATGAGAATGAAAGCAGTTCTTCTCAAGGTAATCCGACTGTTACCACACGTCGAGGCAATGGCAAGACACCTGTCATAGATAAATTCTCAACAGATCTTACTCAAGCAGCTCTTGACGATAAACTTGACCCTGTAGTAGGCCGGCAAAAAGAAATAGAACGCGTCATTGAAATTCTGGGTAGACGCAAGAAAAACAATCCTATATTAATAGGAGAACCGGGAGTAGGAAAAAGTGCTATTGTAGAAGGGTTAGCCCAGTTGATTGCCAAGCACCACACCTCACCTATCCTGTTCAACAAGCGTCTGGTCAGCCTTGATCTAACCGGAATTGTTGCCGGAACAAAATACCGTGGGCAATTCGAAGAGCGTATTCGAGCCCTTATTCAAGAGCTGGAACAAAATCCTGATATCATCATATTTATTGATGAGATCCATACTATTATTGGTGCAGGAGCTACACCAGGAAGCATGGATGCAGCCAATATTCTTAAACCTGCTTTGGCGAGAGGTACCGTACAATGCATAGGCGCAACGACACTTGATGAATATCGGAATACGATAGAAAAAGACGGAGCTCTTGCACGTCGGTTTCAGAAAGTACTTATCGAACCGACTACTTCAGAAGAAACCATCCAGATTCTTGATAACATCAAAGACCGTTATGAACAGCATCACCACGTGACCTATACAGAAGAAGCCCTTCAGACATGTGTCAAACTGACAGACCGTTATGTGACAGATCGCTTCTTTCCTGACAAGGCTATTGATGTTCTGGATGAGGTGGGATCAAGAGTTCATCTCAAACATGCCAAAATTCCGCCTGAGATAACGAAAAAAGAAAAAGAAATTGAAGCCGTAAAACAAAAGAAGCAGAATGCCGTTCAGAGTCAGAACTTTGAACTTGCTGCCAGCTATCGGGATCATCAGACAGAACTTGAACAACAGTTGCAGGATTTTCAGGACAAATGGGCCAAAGGTGAAACGGGTGAAAAGGTCGTTGTAGATGAGCCTCAAGTAGCTGATGTCGTTTCCATGATAACAGGAGTTCCTGTACAGAGAATGGAAGAAGCAGAAGGAATCAGACTCCGTAACATGTCCACAGAACTCAAGAAACAAGTGATAGGACAAGATGCAGCTATCAACACATTGGTAAAGGCTATCCAACGCAACCGTGTAGGATTGAAAGATCTTAATCACCCTATCGGTGCTTTCATGTTCCTGGGACCCACAGGTGTAGGAAAAACTTACACAGCAAAGAAACTAGCCGAACTGATGTTTGGTTCCTCTGATGCACTCATCCGAATAGATATGAGTGAATACACAGAAAGTTTCAATGTATCCCGACTTATCGGAGCTCCCCCGGGATATGTAGGATACGATGAAGGCGGCCAACTTACCGAACAAGTGCGTCACCATCCCTATTCCATTGTTCTGCTAGATGAGATTGAGAAAGCCCATGGTAATGTTTTCAACCTTCTTCTACAAGTTTTGGACGAGGGTCGTCTTACTGACGGAAATGGAAGATTGGTAGATTTTCGTAATACGGTAATTATCATGACTTCTAATGCCGGTACCAAACAATTGAAAGAATTCGGACATGGCATCGGGTTTAATGTAGGCGGAGCCCAAGGACTTGCTAAGAATGAATATGACAAGCAATATGCACGTTCAATCATCCAGAAAAGTCTGAGCAGGCAATTTTCACCTGAATTCCTCAACCGACTTGACGAAATCATCACCTTCGATCAGTTGGATATGGATTCTATCAAGAAAATCATCGACATCGAACTCAAGAGTTTGTCCAAGCGCATCAATGACCTTGGGTACCATATTCTTATCACGGATAAAGCTAAGGAACTTGTAGCAACCAAAGGCTATGACATACAATTTGGAGCGCGCCCTTTGAAACGTGCTATCCAACAGTACATAGAAGATGGATTATGTGAGAAGATTCTGAATGGGAACATTAAAGAAGGTGCCCAAAT
>Ga0172377_10004261_pt1 | contig 14736 bp, 12 predicted proteins | sample Pumphouse3metaG_FD_119749 | JGI IMG/M metagenome (GOLD analysis project Ga0172377, IMG submission 119749) | Leachate microbial communities from a municipal landfill in Southern Ontario, Canada - Pumphouse #3 metaG | ecosystem: Engineered > Solid waste > Landfill > Unclassified | place: Canada... | reverse complement strand
CTATTAATGGAAACTTTTCCCGATTTGTGGCCTTGTTTTTAAATAGTCGGTGGCGACAATTTTAGAGAAAGAAAAACGCCACCGACGAGGGTGGCGGGTTGAGTGGAAATCTCCACTCACAAAAAAAGAGAGCCTGGGAGACTCTCTTTCTATTATGGTTCACTTAATGCTAGGCTTCATCGGCTTAGTGATAGCAAACCTTAACGCAAATCGCCCTTTTGATACGAGTATCAAATGAGTGTGCGTCTGGCGACCATTTGGTGGACCTGATGGGGATCGAACCCACTACCTTCTCGTTGCGAACGAGACGCTCTCCCAAATGAGCTACAGGCCCAACGACTAAAGATATTAGCAAAAAACACCTCGATTATCAATCTGATATAAAGTCTAGAATCACCGAATAGGCTTTACTAAGATCACCAAGACTCATGCTGGCATTTGCAGCTGAAGGAGAAGGAAGATAAATGTTATCTTCTCCGATATAATCACGATATAAAGAAGAAGCAGTCTTACCAGTTGTGAATACAGCCTTAATATGACAGCTTGAGATAATAGCTTCTATATCATTAGGAATAACATTTTTAATTGAACTGTCCTGTGAGCCTCTGATATCGCATTCTTTGATGACATCAAATAATGCGATATGATGCTTTTTAAGAAATTCTTTCCGTTCTTCAATCGTCAAAGGCACGTCTTCTGCAAATAGAGATGCAAGAACAGGAAAGAACCTGTTTGTCTTATAGGCGTAGTAAAAGCCATCAAGTCTTGACTGAACAGAAGGAAAAGAACCCAGGATGATAATCTCTGATTCTCCATCATAAAAAGGAGGAAGAGAATCGTGATTCAGATGTTGGTATTCTACTTTTCTATCAATCATCGATGACAATATAGGCCTTAGGATACAAAGCAGAAACCAAATAGAACAGACCGGCAATAATCAAGATAGCTCCCATGACAATCTCAGCGAACTTGCCAAAGGAAGGGATGAACCACAGACACATGCCTAATACAAAGGCAAAGACACCGATAACCATCTCAGTGACCATAGGAACAGTTCTTCTTTTAAAGACTGACAATCCCAATAAACCATCAGCTAAGAAGATGGATCCTAAAACAATCATGAAGAGGATTATCAGTTCTATGAAATGAAGATCCTCGATAAAGCAAAGAACACCTAAGGCGATGATAAAGGCTGAAACCAGTCCTTCCGGTGCCATTGTCGTCCTTTTCAAGAACATACAGGAACCCAGTGAGAAAAGCCCGGCTATCAAAAGAACGATTCCGATAAAGACATTCAGCAGATATCCGGCATTGACTGAACAGCAGAACAAAATTCCGACAACTACGAACATCACGCCTTCCATACTAAGAATGGTCTTATTAGCCGATTTGTTGTTTCTAGCCATAATTACCCCCTCTATACCTAGATAAGTGTAGCACAAACAGTCCTATTGGTAAGATAATAGAAGCATATGAAAATCATAATCATAACTGACTCTTTCAAAGGAACGATGAGTTCTAGGGAGAGCAATCAGATTATCTTTGATACCATAAGGAAAAAACATAAAGACATAATTCTGTCTTCCTATCTTTTGGCAGACGGAGGAGAAGGAACTATCGATGCTTTCAATCAAAACGAAAGTGGCTATCACAAAGAAGAAATAACAGTCACTTCTCCAAATAGAACAAGAAGGATCAAAAGCAGTTATCTTCTGAGAAATAACGAATGTGTCATCGAATCTGCCAAGAGCTGTGGACTGATTCTTCTTAAGAAAGTAGAAGCAGATCCTTTCACGACTACAAGCTATGGTTTAGGAGAGACGATCAAAGACGCTCTGAATAAAGGCGCAGATAAATTCATAGTCGGTTTAGGCGGCAGTTGCGTAAACGACTTAGGAACAGGTATGTTATCTGGTCTTGGTATCAGATACTTAAATGCCAAAGGCGAGGCTTTCCTTCCAAGCGGCGGAACTTTAAAAGACATCGTCAGAATCGATGAAACAGGCATAGATTCAAAAGTTCTAACCTCAAGATTCACGATTCTGACCGATGTCGACAATCCGCTCTTAGGAGAAAACGGAGCTACTTATGTCTATGCCAGACAAAAAGGAGCCCGACTTGAAGATCTTCCTTTTCTCGAAGAAAACATGAGACATCTCAACGCTTTGATAACTGCTGCTAAAGGAAGAGATTATTCAAAAGACAAAGGCATGGGAGCAGCCGGAGGCTTAGGAGAAGCCTTCAAGGCCTACTTGGGTTCTTCAATTCAGAAAGGAGCTGACACTATCCTAGATAAAATCAATTTCAAAACTCTAGTCAAAGAGGCTGACTTAGTCATAACCGGTGAAGGGCACATCGATAAAAGCACTCTTTTCGGAAAAGGCGTGATTGCCATAGCCAAATATTCTAAAATAAACAAAGTCGCTGTTTTGGCAATAGGCGGCAAGATAGATTTCACTCAGGAAGAGGCTTTAAAAGAAAACGGTATCACCTATCTCCTTCCTTTATCTAATAAGAGCGATGATATCGAAAATCTTAAAAAACATGCGAAAGAAGACCTACAAGACACCTTGATGAGATTCATAGACGAACATCCTGATATCTTTGACAAGGAAAGGAAATAACCATGGAAGACTCAATCAACAGTTCTTATGTCTCTCCTCTTTCTACCCGTTATGCCTCTAAGGAAATGCAGTATCTGTTTTCAGAGGAGATGAAAGAAAAGACTTTTCGGAAATTATGGGTCTATCTGGCCGAAGCTGAAAAAGAATTAGGTCTGAATATAACTCAGACACAGATTGATGAATTGAAGAATCACATCGATGACATCGATTATGATTGCATCAATTCAAAGGAAAAAGAAATCCGCCACGATGTCATGGCCCGAATCTATGCCTATGGAGTCAAATGCCCCACTGCCAAAGGAATCATCCATCTAGGTGCCACTTCCTGTTATGTCGATGACAATACCGACAGCATCATCGAAAAAGAAGGAATGAAGCTTATTCTTTCAAAACTGGCCCAAGTTCTCGATAATCTCAGAGTTTTTTCTGAAAAATACAGAAGTCTTCCCTGCCTTAGCTACACTCACCTGCAGCCAGCTCAGCTTACCACCATTGGAAAAAGAGCCACCCTCTATATGAATGAGATCTGCATGGATATGGATAACATCCAATATCAGATGGATAATATGAGACCTTTAGGATGCAAAGGAACTACAGGCACTCAGGCTAGTTTTCTCGACTTGTTCTTAGGAGACGAAAACAAAGTCAAAAAACTAGATGAGATGATAGTCCATAAGATGGGATTTGAAAAACCGGCCAGTGTAACCGGTCAGACCTATTCAAGAAAGATGGATACTTATATATTGAATTCTCTTTCCGGAGTAGCTGCTTCAGCCTATAAGTTCTCTAACGATCTTCGTATTCTTCAATCCTATCGGGAAATAGAAGAACCATTTGAGAAAAACCAGGTCGGATCAAGTGCCATGCCCTACAAAAGAAATCCGATGAGAGCTGAAAGAATGGGCGGTTTAGCAAGATATGTGATGATAAGCTCCCTTAACTCCTCATTCACCAGCGGAACCCAGTTTTTAGAGAGAACACTTGATGACTCCGCCAACAGAAGACTGACTATATCGGAGATGTTCTTGACAGTCGATGCCATATTGAACGTCTATATGAACATCACCGATAACTTAGTCGTGAATCAGAAAGTCATCGAAAACCACGTCACTTTAAACCTGCCCTTCATCGCCACCGAAAATATCATGATGGAAAGCGTCAGAAAAGGCGGAGACCGCCAAGTATTGCACGAAAGACTAAGACAGTATTCTCAGCTCTGTGCCGATGAAGTGAAAGAAGGAAAGGAAAACCGTCTTCTGTCCCTGATCAAACAAGATTCTTTATTCAAATTGTCAGAAGAGGAGATAGACAATATCATCAATCCTCTCAAATTCATCGGACGCGCTCCTTCTCAGGTTGATGATTTCATCAAAGAAGAAGCTCTGCCCCGCTTAGAGAAATATCATAAGAAAGAGATCAAAGGTTCTCTTAACGTATAAATAAGTCACTCATATCAAAAACTAAGACTTGATTTTTCTTAATTCTTCTTCTTTGCCGACAAAGCCCAATCGACAGCTTATTTTCAAAATATAGTGAAAATAGAGTAATCACTATTTAGACTTTGACTTTCTGATACTCTATAATATAGATAATATGATTATATATAATCCCGAAGACAAGAAAAACGAAGAATATCAAGAAGAGACCCAGGCTCCTAAAGAGGAGAATGGTTTTGTACCTCCCGAAGACCTGATAGAAGATATCAACAGGGAAGTACCTTCTTCTTTCAGTGTTTTCTTCAAATATGCAATGCTGATGACTACCAATATCATGAACATCTTCACTGTTCTTCTTTCTATCGCCCTGATTGTCATCTTCTCTATAACCTATAGCCGTGATCCCAACGACCCCATCTCCTTCTATATCCTGATTGCAAGCGCCATGTTCCTAGTTATGGATATCATCATGATCTTCGTCGTCAATCCTCTTACTCTTTATTCTCAGGCCAAGAAGAGCTATCAGATATTTGACAGTCACTACTGTGTCTGCAAAACCAGAATTCTCATCATCGCCATACCCAAAGACAAACAGGCAGGAATACCAACTCAAAAAGGTGAATATCCTTTTGTCGCCTTCAACAAAGCCTTTGAAGACAAGAAGGCCTTCTATTTCATGAACAGACAGGCAAGAATTGCGACGATTGTCAGCAAAGACAATCATCTCAGAGAAGAAACTCTTTCAGTATTGAGACAACAAGTCGAAAGAATCAAAAATAACAGACGCAAATAACAGTATCGTTTAATGTTCTGTTAGTTTCGTGTTAAAATAAAACAAATGAAACAAGGTTTATTAATTATCATCTCCGGCCCTTCAGGTGTCGGAAAAGGGACGCTAGTCAAGAAACTGAATCGTGACAGGACACTTCCTGCCGCTTTTTCAATTTCAATGACAACCAGACCCCGCCGTCTCAAAGAAGTGAATGGACGTGAATATCAGTTTGTCAGTCAAAGTGAGTTTGCTCAGCATATCAAACACAATGACTTTTTGGAGTATGTCGAATACTGCGGATATTATTATGGAACTCCCAAGAAATATGTCGACGACAACCTCAAACTAGGTAAAAGCATCGTCTTGGAAATCGATGTCGAGGGTGCCGAGAAAGTAATGAAGCTGTATCCTGGCATGTATACTTTAGCCGTCTTTATCATGCCTCCCAATAACGAAGAACTGGAAAGACGTATTCGTATGCGTCATACCGAAGAAGAAGAAAAAATCCAAGAACGTCTTGAGAAAGCCAAGAAGGAAATCGACTATAAGAAAGACTATGATGTCTCTCTTACCAATTACACCATCAACAAGACAGCAAAAAGATTACTGCAGGCTATCGACAACAGAATCGCCTATGTCGATGCGGTTGAAGAAGGCAGACCTACACCTGCTGATTACGTTATAAAAAGACCTTAAGAGGAGCTAGTCTCCAATGTTCTATCTAGTCAAAGTACTCATAGGAAGAGCGGTCGTTTCTTTAGACCGCCCTTTTGATTACTACACCGATGATTTCTCGATTAAACAGGGAATGCGGGTTTTAGTCAGCTTTGGAAACTCCCATTCCACTATCGGCTTTGTCTTAGAAGAACCTAAAGCCATCGATCAGGACTTACATGAATACGAAAAAGAAAACGAGATCAAATTAGCTAAGATTCAGAAGAAAGTCGATAACGAACCCCTTCTCACTGATAAGCTTATTCAGTTAGCACATAAAGTATCCGCCTACTATAAATCCGACCTGATAAAAGTCCTGTCGGCTTTTCTTCCTCCTTCATTGAAACCGAAAGACAGTGCCCTGACAAAACCTCAGAGCAGAACTGTCAGATACGTCTTTGTCCTTCCTCTGTCACTAGATACAATTCTTTCAAAAAATGAGATGGCTCTATACCAGAAGATTCAAAAGGAAAAAGACGGAATCAGAGAATCAGAAATCACAGCCAAGTCATCCCTTAAGAAACTGATTTCCAAGAACTGTCTTGAAGAAAGAGACATACCCGTTTCCCGGATACCGGAATTAGAGGCGAAGAAACTCAAAGACTTCTTTTTGACCGATGAACAGAAGACTGTCTTTTCTTCTATACTGAAAAGTGAGAAAAAAACCATCATTATTGAAGGTGTGACCGGATCTGGAAAGACGGAAGTATATATAAAATTAGCTGAAGAATACCTCAAACAGGGAAAAGGCGTTTTGATACTAGTACCAGAGATTGCTTTGACAGACAACATGTCCTATCGCTTTGCCTCTTTCTTCAAAGACAACCTCTCCATCCTCAATTCTTCTATCAGTGACGGAAGGAAATATGACGAATATCAAAGGATATCATCCGGTGAAACCAAAGTAGTATTGGGAACCAGATCGGCGGTCTTTGCCCCTATCAGAAATCTAGGCATTATCATCATCGATGAAGAGCACTCCTCAGCCTATAAGCAGGACAAAGATCCTTATTATGATGCGATAAAGGTCAGTCAGATAAGAAGCGAAATCGAAGACTGCAAAGTAATACTGGGTTCTGCAACTCCCAGAATTATCGACCGAGCCAAAGGGATGAAGGGCATCTATGATATCTTCTATCTCAAGAAGCGTTTCTCTCTCAATCAGGATAAAGAACTTCTCATCGTCAATATGAATGATTCTTCCTCTCTCGATCCTCGGATTTCTTCGATGCTTTCTACAAGACTCATCAAAGAAATCAAAAGCAATCTGGAGAAGAAAGAGCAGACGATGGTCCTCATCAACCGCCGCGGCTATTCACCTATCTATCTATGCCGTAACTGTCATAGCACTGCCCTTTGTCCAAACTGCAACATACCTTTAAACTACCACAAGAGAAGTGATACGCTCCGCTGTCATCACTGCGGATATGAAGTAAGTATTCACGACTATCAGTGCGCCTGCGGAAGCAAAGACTTCCTGACTATCGGATACGGAACGGAAAGAGCCTATGACGAACTTCGTCTTCTCTTCCCGTTAGCAAGAATCCAAAGACTTGACTCTGATGTCTCCTCCAAAGAAGTAAGACATGAAGTTCTTCATGATTTTGCCGATAACGGAAGCGATATTCTCGTCGGTACTCAAGTTATCTCCAAAGGGCACGACTTTCAAAACGTCACCCTGGCCGCCATTCTCGATGCCGACACCTCCTTACGAATGCCAACCTATCTCGCATCAGAAGATACGTTTGATTTAATCAGTCAGTTTGTCGGAAGAGCCGGAAGAGGGCTAAAAAAAGGACGGTGTCTTATTCAGACCTATGTTCCTGATAACGAAATTATCCAAAAGGCAGCTTATCAGGACTATGAGTCCTTCTATGAGAAAGAGATGGAAGAAAGACGGAAATACCAATACCCTCCCTATACCCTTTTGACATCGATCATCGTCAAGTCAGTAGATCTTTCCCGCTGTGAAGAAGTCGCTTTTCTTCTCAAGAACTACCTAGTAGAGGCTATCGGAAACAAAAGATTCAATATCTATGGACCCAGTATTCCCTATATTCCTTTCATCAATGGGAGATATTATCGCAATATCCTGTTAAAATATAAATCATGGGATGAATGCAGTCCTATCTTAGACGGAATCAAGACTATCAGACTGGCAAACAGAGACGTAGAGATAAGCATTGACGTCGACCCTGGCTCAGAAGCCATATAAAGGAGATAACATATGATAATCGTTTCACTGTTAGGCATGGACAACTACGAGGCTATCGAGACGACCAAGAAACTTCATAAAAAACTGGTAGAAGCTTATAACATAAGCGAAGAAGAACTGGAATTCTTTGCTCCTGAATCCTTTATCATCCACAACGGAATCGAACAGACAAATTTCCGTCTGAACATCAAAGTAGAGGCTCCCAGAGAATATGAAAACAAAGAAAAAGAAATCAGCGCCATCATCTTCGATGCCTTAAAAGACATCGCTGTTCATCTCCGAGTTCTCTTCTCCTACTTCGAGAGAAAGAACGAATACCTGAAACTCGATGATTCCTATCCGGCCTATATGACCGACAACAACACCGTCAAGGTTGACGATCATGAAGAAAAAGAAGAAACTCAGAATTTCGAAGAAGAATATGAAGAGCCTTATATGGGCGATATCATCGAGGAATTCGATAACTTTGTCAAAGCAAACCCCGATGCCACCAATAAGGAAGTATATGATGCCCTGGTGGGAATCAGAAAAGAAGTAACCGATAAACATCATTCAAAAGATGATAAGAAAGGCAACAGATAATGACCGATGACAGCGTATTCGACCGTTTGATTGTCTCCAAAGAAGGAGATACCTTCAAAGACATCAAGCCTCTTTTATCAGACAGAGACGGCTTTAAGTATGCCGTTCAGACTTTAGTCAGGAAGCTTACTCCTTTAGACAAAAGACTTACCACTGTCGTCTGCCCTTCAGGCGATACGACTTTCGCCTCCGCTCTGGCCTATGAATTAGGTCTGGGTGTCGTCATTTTAAATCCCTATGACGGCTTAGTAGAATCAGGTGAATACTTTCATAAAGACGACGGTGTCTTGATAGTCGGAAGTGCCATCTGCGGCGGTTCCTTATATTTTTCCATGTATTCACTGATTTCCGATATGGGAGCTCATGTCTTAGGTTTTGCCTTCCTGATTGAGAAGGTCTGGCATCGGGGACGCTACAAGCTTTTAGATTCCGTCTCCACTGATCTCCCCTTAGGAGTCACAACCGGTGTCCGCTATGGAGTGACAGTCGGAAACTTCGTCCGTTTTGACTGCACAGCCCACGGCTTAGGAATCAGGGAATTCCGTGTTCTCTCAGTCAGAGAAAACGAAATCGGCGTCAATTGGCTGGATGGTCCATCTCCCTGTGAGAAGATCTTCCCTAAATCACGAATTATTCAGGTTTCTTTCGATAAGAAAGAATGGTTCAAATATCGTCCATAACCGTTGATACATAGTTGATTGACTATTTAATCTGATAAAATTCTCTACATTTATTTCTTTTTATGTCTTTTAAATAAGGAATTTAATGCTAGAATTGAAAATATATGTATAAACTGGCACTAGTCGAAGACTCACCAGAAGACTCTGAAAGCATTCTGCAAAAACTCAGCCAGTATCAAAAAGATACTCGGATAAGTTTTTCAATAACCTGTTTTGAAGACGGACTCAAGTTCTACAATAACTATGAGCCGGGTTTTGATATTATCGTCAGCGATATTGAGATGCCTTATATGAACGGTCTTGATGCCGCGACAAAAATCCGAGAACTCGATAAGAGAGTTCAGATAATCTTTGCCTCCAAGGCATCACAATACGCTGTCAAAGGCTATGAAGTCGATGCTGTCGGCTATGCGTTAAAGCCGGTGACTCAGTTCATGATGAATGAATTATTGAATAAGGCGATTAAAAAACTTTGTATCAACGCTGACGATTATGTCCTGTTCAATGATGAAAATGGATTGAGAAAGATCCTGATTCCTTCTATCACCTTTGTCGAAGTCAGAAACCATGATCTCTTCTATCATATGGAAGATAACAGCATCTATCGATCAAAGAGATCTTCTCTGTCTTCGATGGAAGAAAAGCTTAACTTAAAAGGTTTCTCCAAATGCAATAACTGTTATCTCATCAATCTCAAGTTTGTCACCATGATCAAGAAAGACTCGATCATCGTCAACAATCAGGAACTTCCAGTCAGTCGAGGAAGAAAACGTGATTTTGAAAAAGAATTCACACGTTATTTAGGAGAATATTTATGAACTGGTCTGTCATCGGATATAATTTCGTCCGTTTTATCATTCCTCTGGTCTTGGCCTCTCTGGCCTTTGCGTCAAAGATTCAGAAAAGAGATCACTTTTATCTTCGTCTCTTATTAGGTCTTATAGTCTATACCGGTTTAAGTATGCTCATTACCGAATTCAGTGAAAACATCAGAATAGGTACTTGGTTCTATACTCACTTCTTTTTCATCATGTTTTTGACTTCGGTCTTTGTCTACTCTCTCTTCAAGATCACTGTCAAGGAAGCACTGTTCTTCACCGCTGCCGCCTACACTATTCAAAACCTGACTGATAATTTCAATGCTCTGATATTTTTACAGGCGGGTGAACCGACTAGTATGGCTCTTCAATGGACAATCTTTATTGTTCCTTATCTGTTCACTTATACCGCCTATTACTTCATCTTTGTGAAACTGATCGAGCCTAAATTCACCGCCTTGATCAACAACTGGGTTTTCATATCTGTTCTTTTGATAGTCTTAGGCATCGTCTATGTCCTCAGCATGTATTCAACGATGGGTTCAGCGATAGTGACCGGAACGACCGATGAAAGCGTCTCGACTAGAATCTATGCGATCATCGCCTGCGGACTATCTCTTCTTTTGGAATTCAATGTCTTCAGCAATACTTCCCTTGAAATGGAGAAGAAGAACCTGGAACAGGTGTTAGAGACTGAAAACGAAAACAACATCCGCAATCAGAAGAACTATGAGCTTATCAGCATGAAGGTTCACGATATACGTCACAACATCAGAATACTGAAAGAAAAGACCGACTCAGAGGAAATCAAATCCTCTTTGGATTCCTTAGAGGAAGACACGAGGATCTTCAACACAGCGACAAAAACCGGCAGCAAGGCCTTAGACACTGTGCTCTCTGACCGTTCTCTCTACTGTGCAAAACATAAGATAACCATCACCTGCATGGCTGACGGAACAAAGCTGTCTTTCATCAAAGACATCGACATCTTCTCAATCTTCGGAAATGCCCTCGACAACGCCATCGATTCCTTAGAGAATGAAGAGATTGAAAACAGAAACATCGTCATCAATATCAAGACCAGCATGGGCTTCCTTCTCATTCACATCGATAACTACTGCAAGAACCATGTCACATTCGTCGATGGTCTTCCTCAGACGACCAAGGATAGAAAAGACCTCCACGGCTATGGCTCTAAGTCGATGGCCTACATCGTCAATAAATATAACGGAACTATCGTCTTTTCGCAGGAAAATGATATATTCAACGTAAATATCACCCTTCCGATCAAAGAATAGCTTTCTTCCAGTTACGGCCAAAAAACAACCAACAAGGGCTGAAACACTCAGTCCTTTTCTTATTCATGTTAATTTGTTACCGCTTACAGATAACCGATTTTCATATTGGTTGTTCCTTAAGGAGGAAATGAGCATGGAAGAAAATGAGAAGAATGAAGTAAAGAAGCCGAAGAAGCTCAGAATGAGAGCCGGTAAGTTTGCCGCTATTCTTGTTCCTGTGTCGACAGTCTGCCTAGCTTTAGCTATCGCTCTGCCAATCGTCGGAGACCGTTTCCACGTCTCTATCGATACTGCTATGGGTTTAGGTCAGCTTCACGTCGTCAAAGCCGAAGGCAGCGAAGACTGGGATACTGAATACAACACCAAGAAATACTCTTCAACTACTGATTCCCGTATTGCCGGATCAGAAACAACGAAGAAGTTATGCGATGATGGATTCGTACTCTTAAAGAACAGCAACAACACACTCCCCTTAGCTGAAAAGAGCAATGTTGCTCCTTTCGGTGCCGGTTACAAGTCACCTGTCTACGGCGGCTCAGGTTCCGGAAATGTGGATTCCACTCAGGACTATATCGTCACCCCGAAAGAAGCTCTCGCCAATGACTTCACTGTCAATTCCACAATCGGAAACTTAACCGAGGGTGCCACTATCGAACAATTAGCTGCCGCTGAGGGAACTACTCCGATTGCTACCTCCTTTGGTGGAACCAATACTATCTACTACATCAATCCTTCTATCTATACGGGTCATGAAGGCAGTGTCAGCAACGAAACCGGAATCGTCTTCATATCCAGAGGCGGTCAGGAAGGTCAGGACTTAAAAGCTGACGCCTATGCCGATGGAACCAAACATCAGTTAGCTCTGACCGATTATGAAAGGAACACCATCAAATTCTCACATGACAACTGCAAGAAGACCATCGTTATCATCAACTCCTCAAACGTCATGGAATTAGGAGAATTAGAGACAGGTGCGTTAAAAGACAGCGTTGACGCTATTCTGTGGGTCGGAGGTCCCGGATCAACTGGCTTCCAGTCGATGGCTGACATCCTCTGCGGAAAGATCAACCCCAGCGGAAAAACTGCCGACATCTATCCCGCCTCTCTTAAGACTGATCCTGCCACTTTGAACTTCGGTGACTTCACCTATAACAACATCACCGGAAAAGACGGAACAACCAAAGTCGGTTACTTCGAGTATGAAGAAGGCATCTATGTCGGATACAAGTATTATGAAACTGCTGCTGCCACTAACAGCATCACCTATGCCGATAAGGTCGTCTATCCCTTCGGCTATGGCTTAAGCTACACCACCTTCAATCAGGAGCTTACTTCCGTAACCAGAAACGGAAACGAAATCGCCGCCACTGTCAAAGTCACCAATACCGGCACTGTTGCCGGCAAGGATGTCGTCGAAATCTACTACGATTCTCCTTATACTGCCTATGACACTGAAAACGGAATCGAAAAGTCCTCTAAGAACCTGATTGAATTCGGAAAGACTGATACTCTGGCTGCCGGAAAGAGCCAGGAGATCACTGTCTCCTTTGAAATCGATGAGATGGCTTCCTATTCCTATAAACACAGCAATTCAGATGGTACCAAAGGCTGCTACATCTTAGAGTCGGGTGACTATAAGATCTATGCCGGCAAGAACTCTCATGACTCCTGGGGAAACAAAGACATCAATATCTCTGACACCATAATCTATGATTCAGCTAATCCCCGTCAGTCAGAAAAAGACGGTCAGGCTATCTTGAACAACGACGGAACCGCGACAGACACCCCTGAAAAAACTCAGGTTGACACCAATGCCAAGTTCGTCGCTGCCACCAACCAGTTCGAAGAGATGAATTCCTATATGAGTGAGGCTGGTATGACAAATATGTCAAGAAGCAACTTTGCTTCGACTATGCCTACTGCACCCACTTCTTCAAGCAAGGATTTAGGTTCTGCTTATGTAACTAACTACAACAGCATGAGCGAAGCCGGATTCGATGTCAACACCAATAAAGAATTAGGAAACGTCGAAGGATCTAAGGCCTATGACAACTCTGAAGTCAAGGTTGAAAACTCCGGATACACTCTCTCCAACATGAGAGCTAAGAGCTATTATGATCCTGAGTGGGATACTCTTCTTAATCAGGTCGACTACACTGACACAACAGTCCAGCAGGAACTTGCCACTATGCTCTACTATGGCGCTTATAACACCGCTGAGCTTACTGCAGTCGGCAAAGTCTCCACCAAGGACTACGACGGTCCTGCCGGCTTCTCTTCCTTCATGGACAAGTCTTCTAACTTCCTGATGAATGCCTATTGCTCAGAAGTCGTCATCGCCTCTACCTGGAATAAGACTTTAGCCAAAGAGATGGGTTCATCAATCGGACAGGAAGCCATCACCTACGGAATCTCCGGTTGGTATGCTCCTGGTATGGATACTCATCGTACCGCCTTTGGCGGACGTAACTTCGAATACTATTCCGAAGATGCTGTCTTATCCGGTAAACTCTCTGCTAATATCGTCTCCGGCTCAGCTGATGAAGGCTGCTATGCCTACATCAAGCACTTCGCCCTGAATGAACAGGAAACTCATCGTATGTTAGGCAGTATGTGGGTCAACGAGCAGGCTTTACGTGAAGTCTACCTCAAGCCCTTCGAAATCTGTGTCAAAGAAGCCAGAAGCACTCTGAATTACACTTCCGATTCTAAGGGAACCAAGTCTTCCAAGGTTGTCAGAGGCTGCTCTGCCATCATGACCACCTTCACGATGTTTGGAACCACTATGGGTTCATCTGACTATTCTCTGACCACTTCCGTCTTAAGAGACGAATGGGGATTCCAGGGAATGGTCATCACTGACTTCGGTCCTGCTGTCAATCACGATGCCATGTTAAGAGCCGGAAACGACTTCCTCCTCAATGCCAGCTGGACTGGAACACCTGCCAACATCAACTTCTTTGCCGACTATACTTCCAACACTGCCAAACACGTCTTCAGACAGGCTATCAAGAATATGTGCTTCACTGTCGTTAATTCCAACGCCTACAACGGAATCGCCCCTGGTTCTACTTCCTATCGTGATATCGCTCCTTGGAGAATCTTGGTCGGTTGTATCGCCGGTGTCTTATATGCCGGTGCCGCTGTCGGTATCGGATTCACAGCCTATTACTTAGTCGATGAGAAGAAGCATCCTGAAAACCACAAACCTAAGGCTTCTAAGTAGATAAGATAAAAGAAGTATGAAAGAGGCGGTTACGAAATAAAAATTCGTAGCCGCCTCTTTTCTTTTGAGCAAAAAAAATTGCCCCAGGAATCTAACCTGGAGCGTTTTAGTAAAATACTCTTGTCTGGAGGGCTTCTACTAAATTCTATTTTAGCACAAAAACTGTCCCGCTGTTATATTTCTGAAATCTGCCATCGAAAAAAAACGAAAATCGACTCTTTTCTTTCATTATCTGAGAAGTCTTAATGCGTCTAGATACAACCTCCAATCGCCATAAAGGATAAGGCATCGTATAAAAAGGACAATACAGGCCGATAGGGGTTGTAATAATGAAGGAGAACATGAACAAGACAGGGATGAAGAAGACTTAG
>Ga0172377_10004260_pt1 | contig 14737 bp, 11 predicted proteins | sample Pumphouse3metaG_FD_119749 | JGI IMG/M metagenome (GOLD analysis project Ga0172377, IMG submission 119749) | Leachate microbial communities from a municipal landfill in Southern Ontario, Canada - Pumphouse #3 metaG | ecosystem: Engineered > Solid waste > Landfill > Unclassified | place: Canada... | reverse complement strand
TACAATATTCCATTTATATGGAGGCAATAGTCTCCGAAACAATTTTAAAATATCCTTCATAATGTTAATAAGCTACAGATCCTTATTCCGGGTTTTGGTTCCTGTTACTGTAAATAATTCTATCTTCGTCAAAATTAATTGAAAATTATATATAGGGATAAAAGAACCCCATTACTTTTATCAATCTTTATTTCCGTTATTTATTATATTATCTGTCTTCATTATTAATTCTCCCGACAATCATTAAAAGGCAAACAGATCTAATAAAATTGTAATATTAAAATGATCCGGAACTTCTCTTAAATATCATTTTATTCTATTGCATATCATCCAAAAATTCCTGTATAATTCTGAGGAGTGATTTTTCTTAATTCAGCTTTAATCTCATCATTTACATTAAGTGTCTCGATAAATTCATGAATCACACCAGCATTCATTTTTTTGCCCGTTCTGGTTAAATTTTTCAGAGTCTCGTATGGATTAGGATAACCTTCTCTTCTAAGTATTGTCTGAAGAGCCTCTGCTACAACTTCCCAGTTATCTTCAAGGTCAGCATCTATTTTTTCTTTATTCAGAATCAGTTTGCCAAGTCCTTTCATAGTAGAACTGATTGAAATAAGTGTATGACCAAAAGGTACCCCAATATTACGAAGAACAGTTGAATCTGTAAGGTCACGCTGCAATCTTGAAACAGGAAGTTTAGCTGACAAATGCATAAAAATAGCATTGGCCATACCAATATTGCCTTCCGAATTTTCAAAATCAATAGGATTTACTTTATGAGGCATTGCAGAGGACCCAACTTCTCCGGCTTTTATCTTCTGTGTAAAATATCCCATTGAAATATACATCCACATATCCCTGTCCAAATCCATAATGATAGTATTAATCCTTTTCATGGTATCAAAGATGGCCCCGTAATTATCATAATGAGTTATCTGTGTTGTATATTGAGATCTCTTTAATTTTAAAGATTTTTTAAGAAAATTATTTGCAAACAATTGCCAGTCAATTTCAGGATAAGCTACATGATGAGCATTGAAATTACCTGTCGCTCCACCGAATTTAGCATCGCATTTGATTTCTCTCAATTGTAACAGCTGATCTTCTATACGCTCTATAAAAACACGAAATTCCTTACCTAAATTTGTAGGTGTTGCAGGCTGTCCGTGTGTTTTGGCCATCATGGAAACAGACTTCCATTTATCAGCAAGACTATTAAGTTTATTGACTAGACCATCAATCGCCGGATAATACTCATTGTTCAGTGCATCCTGAATAGAACAAGGAACAGCAGTATTATTAATATCCTGTGATGTAAGACCAAAATGAATAAATTCTTTATACTCATGAAGATTAAGTCTATCAAAATTTTCTTTCAAAAAATATTCCACAGACTTTACATCATGATTTGTAGTCTTTTCAATCTCTTTTATCCGTTGGGCATCTTTAATAGAGAAATCAGATACAATTTGTCTGAGTTCGCTAAATCGTTTATGATCAAAACCTGATAACTGAGGCAGCGGTATTTCACATAATGCGATAAAGTATTCCACCTCAACAAAAACACGATATTTTATTAGAGCATATTCAGAAAAATAATACTGCAAATTTTCATCTTTTTTGCGATAACGTCCATCTATAGGAGATATGGCCGTAAGAGAATTTAATTCCATTGGTTCCATTTTTCAAATAAATAAAAGGTATAAAAACAATCCTATCCAATTTTTAAAAAAATACGAAAGGCAAATTTAACAAAATATACCGAATACAAATAATGCCAGCAACAAACGACAAACAACAAACGTCAGATTTAAGATAAAAATTTCAGAAGAAAAAAAAACACAATACATTTCTCTCTAAAATCCGCAAAAAATTATCTATTACATATATAACTAATTTAAAATCAATCTTTACAATAAGAAACTTTATAAATTACACCATGTTTAAATAGTATTACTTTATGATTTATTGTTATTTGAATGCTCATCTCGAAATTTCATTGTGAAATATAGAAACCATGTAATTTGCAATATGTTATTTGTAATTGTAACTTTACATAAAGAAAAAACTAAACCATGAAGTTATCCAGCCTTCTTTTCTTGTTTTGTCTCTCTTTCCTATGTTTACCGGCTATATCAGAAACGATAAAACAGGAGGACAAAACATCCGAAAAAGTCATTTTTAAATTTGACATTAAGGAAAATATTTCTCCGGGGGTATGGAGAAAAACAAAGCAGGCCTTCGATGAGGCAAAAGAGAAAAAAGCTTCTGCTTTTCTAATACATATGAACACCTATGGAGGAACTGTACTGGATGCTGATTCTATACGCACAAAAATTCTAAACTCACCTATTCCGGTTTATGTTTTTATAGATAATAATGCAGCAAGTGCAGGATCACTTATTTCCATAGCCTGCGACAGTATCTATATGCGTAAAGGAGCATCAATTGGAGCAGCTACCGTCGTAAATGCGACAGGGCAAAAAATGCCAGACAAATATCAGTCATACATGCGATCAATCATGAGATCCACCGCCGAATCTCACGGACGTGATACAATCATAACTGGACAGGATACCACTTATAAATGGATTAGGAATCCAAAAATAGCAGAAGCCATGGTTGATGAAAGTATCTTCATTCCGGGCATCATAGACACAGGTAAAATACTAACATTTACACCCACTGAAGCTATAAAATACGGATTCTGTAAAGGGACAGCCGAAGATATTCCTCAGGTTTTACAACATATAGGAATTAACAATTACAAAATTGTTTCTTATAAACCTTCATTTTTGGAAAAAGTAATCGATTTTTTAATTAATCCTGTAGTTTCAGGAATTCTAATCATGTTAATGATAGGAGGCCTTTATTTTGAATTCCAAAGTCCAGGCATTGGTTTCCCTATTGCAATTGCTCTTTTAGCAGCCGTAGCATATTTTGCTCCTCTCTATTTGGAGGGACTGGCAGAGCACTGGGAAATTATGATATTTATAGCAGGCCTTATTCTCATAGCTTTGGAAATATTTGTCATCCCTGGTTTCGGTATTGCCGGAATAAGCGGACTAATTTTAGTATTTGCAGGACTATTATTGAGTCTACTACAAAACGTTAACCTCGATTTTCAATGGGTCAAACCTGATAAAATTTTCACTGCACTTACAACAGTTACAGTCTCTTTGTTTTCAGGCTTCATTATTAGTCTGATATTCGGGAAAAAAATATTTACAAGCAATTCAGGCGCATTTAAAAATTTTTCACTCCACGACATTCAGGATAAAGAGAAAGGATTTATAAGCGTTAATCCGAATCTTAAATATTTAAACGGAAAAACAGGAGAAGCATATACCGTATTGCGCCCTTCCGGAAAAGTAATTATAGAAGGTAAGATTTATGATGCTGTATCAAACTGGGGAATGATAGAAAAAGGAGAAAAAATCAAAGTTGTTAAGGTAGAAACGATGCAATTATATGTTGAGACTATAGCGGATCAATCACTTTGATTATAGCTTGTCTATAAAGCCAACTACTTCGTTACTATAGTCTTATAAACAGTCATTTACAAAAAAGCTCCTTGGTTTTCCTGACTTCACATACATTGTATTTAATCTTTATATTTCAAGCCCTTAGTCTATAAACAGGATATTATTAATTTTTGCTAACCTTGAATTTTGAGTATCTTTGTACAGAAAAATTTTGAACATTTAAAAAAAAGAATATGCGCCAATTATTTTTATTCATTATCATCTTTCCCTTCTTCCTGGATTCCTGTAATAGTAATTCTAAAAGCGATCCATGGATAGCAGAATCTCCGTCATGGAAACAATATACTAAGATCGATCAATCAAAAACAACCGTTATCCCAAATGGAAGATTGCTGACACCAACTGGAAAAAGTATTGTAGTAGCTCCCCACCCATATGGGCTGGCACTCAGTCCGGACGGAAATACTGCCGTTACCGCCAACTCCGGTGTTAGGCCTCTCTCCATTACCATCATACGCAATATTTTATCAAAGAATCCGGAAGTTCAACAAATTCCTCCTGGTCATAATACAGACAAGGGTGTTCTTGCCTCTGTTTTTATGGGCCTATCTGTATCGAAAGATAATAGCGTAGTTTATGTTGCCGGCGGTCAGGAAAACAAAGTATTTATATTCGATCTAAAAACAGGAGAAAAAAAAGGTTTTATTGACTGTTCATATGTATCTGACAGTATAGATTATTCAGACGGATATATCGGGGACATGATACTTTCAAAAGATGGGAAAAAATTATATGCCGTCGACCAGATCGGGTTTCGTATGGTTATTATAAACACAGAAACAAAAAAACTGGAAAATAGCATTCCTGTCGGACGCTATCCTTTTGGAATATGCCTTTCACCGGATGGGGAAAAGGTATATGTAGCCAATGTGGGAATGTTCCAATACAGTATGGTTAAAGGTATTACTAAAAACAATGTCACTGAAGAAGCATTAGATTATCCTCCTTTTGCGTATAACACAAAAGAAATGAACGAAGGAATTCATACCGATTCTATAGATGTTCCGGGCCTTGGTGATATAAATTCTCCGGAAGCCTTTTCTGTTTTTACCATCAGCCTCAAGAACCCGGAAAAACCAAAAGTAATTGCAAAAATAAAAACCGGTAATCTTGTAGGAGCCAATGTAGATGATATTCCGGCTGTAGGTGGTGCCAGCCCAAATTCACTTGTAGCTACTAACGACTACATTTTCGTCACCAATGGAAATAACGATAATATTTCAGTAATATCTATAAAAAAGGATACGGTAGTCAATACTATTTATATAAAACCTGACTACCGTATGAAAAATTTCCGCGGTGTAATTCCTTTCGGACTGGCAATTTCTCCTGATCAACGTCAGCTCTTCGTCGCCTGCTCCGGTATTAATGCAGTAGCTGTTATTGATGCTAAAAAATTAAAAGTACTCGGATATATTCCCACCGGATGGTTCCCGGCAAAACTAAAAGTAAGTAACAACGGAAAGAAATTGATTGTAACCAATGCTAAAGGATTCGGGAGTGGCCCAAACGGAGGTTTAGATTTTATAAAAAGTAATGAACCAAGTAGTTATATAGGAGCTTTAATGAAAGGGACAGTAGAGATTCTTAATATTCCTTCAAAAAAAGAATTAAAAAATTTGACAAAAAAAGTAATTGCCAATAACTTCAAATTTACTAAAGCTTCCTCAAAAAAATTTGCCTGGAGAAAAAATAATCCGGTACCTCTGTATCCTGGAGAAAAAGAAAGTCCTATCAAACATATCGTTTTTATTTCAAAAGAAAACAGAACATATGATGAGATCTTTGGTCAGGTCAAAAAAGGTAAAGGTGATCCTGATCTGGCTCGGTTCGGTTTGAACAGATCCTTTTATAACAAATCAAAAACTAAGTCGATAGAGAACGCAAATGTAATGGTAAATCACTTAAAATTAGTAAAAGATTTTGCCTTTGGAGATAACTTTTATGTAGATTCAGATGTATCTGCCGATGGTCACCGCTGGTTGGTCAACACTTACCCCAATGAATGGTGTGAAACATGTACTGTAGCCAGTTATGGAGGTAACCGAAGATTTAAATTTGATTCAAAAGCTCCCGGAATTTATGGGATGAATGGAGCTGCCGGAGCCATATATCCTGAAGACTACAATGAGGCTGGTTCTTTATGGGATCATCTTGAAAGAAATAAGGTTAGTTTCTACAATTTTGGGTTCAGTATCATGTTTGAGCCTGCGATTTATGATAAAAAATTCAAATATCAGGGAATTCATCATTATATAAACTACCCTCTACCTAAACCTATATGGAGTCGTACATCAAAAAGATATGCTACATTCAATACATCTATTCCCGATCAGTTCCGTATAGATCAGTTTCAGAAAGAATTCAATGAGAAATGGATTAACAATAAAGACACAATGCCTTCTTTTATTACCGTAATTATTCCAAATGATCATGGCGCCGGCGAACGTCCTGATGCAGGATATCCGTTTTTTGAAAGTTACGAAGCAGACAATGATCTGGCATTAGGACGTATAGTAGAATTTCTTTCTCACACTAAGTACTGGAAGAATATGCTTATTTTAGTTACAGAAGATGATGCCCAAAGCGGCGTAGATCATATCGATGCTCACAGAAGTGTTCTCATGATGATTTCTCCTTGGGTAAAAAGGGATTATGCAAGTCATGTACATTACAGTTTTGGGAGTTTCTTTAAAACATTCTGGAATATTTTGGAATTACCGTACCTTAACCAGTATGATGCAGGAGCAAATGATCTTTCCGACTTCTTTACAGACGAACCAAACTTCAAGCCTTATAATGCTCTTTCTGTAGACAAAAGAATATTCGATCCTCAAAAAGCACTGGATCCGTTTGATGAAAACTTTAACTGGGAAGCACTAAAAGAGTCTCCGGTAATGGACAATGAAGAAGATATGATTCGTGAGAGCAAGGAAAGAGATGAAGACAGACTTAATCACAGAGAAAATTGAAAATAAATATTTTTCTTATATAATTTAAAAATCATATATTGCTGCAACATAAAAAATATAATTAATGAGATTTTTTATTTTTTGATCGATAAATTATTAAACATTTATTTAGTAAAATAATTAGTTATGGAAAGAAGAAATTTCATAAAAAAGAGCTTTGGTGCAGGAATTGCTATAGGAGTTGGATTAAATACAGGTATAGCCGGAAACCTGTCGGAAATAAAAAGAAATGCATACGATCTGGTAGCCATTAAAGGCGGAGAAGCTGAAGACATGTTTAAAAAAGGCATTGCATCTCTGGGAGGCATGAAATTTTTTGTCAAACCAAATCAGACGGTTGTAGTAAAACCAAACATCGGATGGGATACTACTCCGGAAAAGGGAGCAGACACCAATCCGAAACTGATTTACGAAATTGTAAAACACTGTTACGATGCAGGAGCCAAAAAAGTTTATGTTTTTGATAATACATGTAACAACTGGCAGAAATGTTACAAAAACAGCGGAATAGAAGATGCTGTAAAAAAAGCAGGTGGACTTATGGTCACAGGCAAAGACGAAGGACTTTATCAGGAAGTAGAACTGAAAAACGCAAAAATACTATCCAAAGCAAAAATCCATGAGCTAATTCTTTCAAGTGACGTTTTCATTAATGTCCCTGTACTAAAAAATCATAATTCAACGACAGTCTCCTGTGCCATGAAAAACATGATGGGAACCATATGGGACAGAAGATTTTATCATAAAAATGGTCTCTCTCAGTGCATAGCAGACTGCCCAACCTACCGCAAACCCGACCTGAATATTGTAGATGCATACCGTGTAATGAAAACCAACGGCCCGAGGGGTATTTCTCCCAGCGACTGTGTTATCATGAAAGCACAATTGATTTCTACAGATATCGTAGCTATAGATACTGCTGCTGTAGGTCTTTATGGAATAAATCCATCAGATATCTCTTATCTGGCAAAAGGACAGGAAAACGGTTTGGGAACCATGAATCTTAAGAGTTTAAACATAAACAGACTAAGTATTTAAATTACAAATGAATGCAAAAATTGTATAAGCCACTTAGAATTGTTATATCTCTATTTACGTTTTTGTCTTTATCATTTATTTTTTTGGATATAAACCCGAACACTGATGCTCTATGGTATAAAATAATAACATGGTGGCAATTCGTTCCTTCAGCAAATCACTTTATTCGCACAGCAGAATTCCTGTCTGCAGGTTTCATTGTGGTAATTATTCTGACACTGCTTTTTGGACGTATTTATTGTTCTATGTTTTGTCCATTAGGAATATTTCAGGATATCATTAATTTTTTTACAAAAAAGCTGAGTAAGAAAAAACTTAAATTCAAATATGCCCGTCCCAAAAAAAGACTACAGTATTTTTTTTTAGCACTTGCAGTAATCCCTTTATTTTTTGGATCAATTACCGTTCTGGGACTACTGGATCCCTACAGCAATTTCGGGCGCATCTTTGCCGATCTGTTTAAACCTGTTTATTTCGCTCTGCATAATCTCACCGGTGAAATACTTATGAAGATGCATATATATTCTGTCCCCACAGGTGAATTAATTCATGCTTCGATAGAAAGCATAATATATCCATTACTTATTCTCGGATTAATCACCTGGTTATCAATAAAATGGGGAAGACTGTATTGTAATACTGTTTGTCCGGTAGGAACTTTTCTTGGATTTTTATCAAAATGCTCACTCTTTAGAATAAAAATTGATCAGACTAAATGTATTAAATGTGCAAAATGCTCAACTGTATGCAAATCGCAATGCATAGATTTAAAGAAACAGGAATTAGATTTTACACGCTGTGTAGGATGTTTCGACTGCATTAATAAATGTGAACACAATGCTATAGGATTTCATATGTCTCTAAAAAAGAAAAAACAACCCGGTGTAAAAATCAATCCTGAAAAAATGGACATTCCACAAAACGGTAAAACTGACCTGTCAAAAAGAAAATTCTTTGGAAAATTCTTATTGCTTTTATCTGCATTAGCTGGTATTTCCGCAAAGTCAGAACAACAGCGCAGACAAAGAAACCGGGACAGAAACGGAATGGGAAACGGGAAAAGAAAAGGAACATGCAGAATAGAAAAACAACATCCGTGCTCACCTCCAGGATCTGTAAGTTTAAACCATTTCAACAACACATGTACAGCCTGCAATCTTTGTGTAGCAACCTGTCCCGGCGGAGTTTTGCAGCCATCATTTCTCCAGTACGGACTGGAAGGATTTCTTCAGCCGTACATGGATCCTGAGAAAGGTTACTGTAGCTTTGACTGTACAAAATGTAGTGAGATCTGTCCCTGCGGAGCAATTTTACCGTTGTCAATAGAAAAAAAGCATACCACACAAATAGGCATCGCTAATTTTGTCAAACACAATTGTGTAGTATTCCTTGAAGGAACATTATGCGGAGCCTGTGCCGAACATTGTCCCACAAAAGCACTTAAGATGATACCTTACGGAAATAATCTTAATATTCCGCAGGTAGATTCGGAACTATGCATCGGATGTGGCGCTTGTGAATACGCCTGTCCTGCAGATCCTAAGGCTATTTTTGTAGAAGGAAATATAATACAGCTAACAGCAAAAAAGCCAGTACAAAAAAAACAAGAGGAAGGTGCTCTCGAAGAATTTCCGTTTTAATACAGATTAAAAAACATTACCTATTAGCTAACTCCGAAAAGTCGAATAGGCAAAAATATATAATTTTTCATTAAAATGTTTGTTTTAAAAAATATATGATATCCATGTATTAATCAAACGGGTACATATTTTTTTTCATTATCTTTGACTAGTAAACGATAGTAATATATTATTTGAAAATCAGATAATAATATGCGTAAGTGGTTTGTTTAAACTATCATTGATCTGTCTGAATAACATACTCTGCTGAAGTATCCAGATCGATCTGATATTCAGGAGTCAAATGGATATCCGTTATTTTCGCATTATAAGAAGCTTTTTTTGCTGCCTGGTCATCAAAATAAACCCGAACATCGTGAGACAAAGAAGTTAGTTCTAATATTAAAGGTCGACTCGCCAGTGGAAAATTCAACCGGTTTAATCCAATTGTCCAAGTTGATCCATCGTTAAAGTCATCTGCCACCAGCTGATGATTAAAAAATAAACGACCTTTATCCCCATTATAACTGATATTCAGATACAGGTTGTTCAATCCCGAGAGATAATCTTCCGGGAGAGTGAGCGAGAATTTTTTTCCCTTTTCTGGGACAAGTGAAGGCAAGAACTTTCGGGAAACCTGCTCCGGAGTAATAAACCCGGCATAACTTGTCAGCGAGGAGGGATAATTATAAGAATCCCGCATAAGCCATGACTGATCTGTTGAAAATTCAACCCGATCTGTATTAAAATATTCTACCTGGAGTTTCGCCGCAAAGGCACTGTTTCCCAACTCAAAAGGGAAATATATCAATAGATTATTTTCTCCTTTGGAAACATAACCTGTCAAATCAACCGTCTGAAGATATCCGGGTGTTACATCCTGATTCACAAGAACTTGGTTCACCTGAATACGACAGGCAGACTGTACTGCAAAGAGAAGAACCGCCTTTTTTATTTTTGAAGGGTTTCCCAAATTAAATTCCTTTAGAAAAAAACGGTGGTTCAGCAGATTCTGAGCGTCTGTTTTGTCAACGGCACTTGTCTTCAGCCAGCATGCCTTATCCAATGGTTCCACTTTATTCACCGCAATTTTAACATTGGTTTCCGGAACCGAATATTCAATATCAGTAAATATTTCGCTTTGATCTTCCTCCACGTTTAACCGATGTATCTTAAAATGATTATTGGTACTGAATAGATGCAGTTTGTCCCCTTTCATGTACATATTGCCTGCTGAAACAAAAAAGAATTTTTTTTGTCCATTCCCAAATAACCAGACCTGCCTGGCTTCTTCTTTGGACAGAACGATTACCCGGACAGAACCGCCTGACTTGGGCACAACCGAGATAACACAGTTCAAACCGGATTTTAATCCGTTTATTATATAATGGTCTCCATCCCGAAATACCTTTCCACTGGTACTATTAACCGACTCGATATTTGTCGCATCAAAACAAAATTCAGGAGAAGCAACTGCATCTTCCGTAAAAATCCATTTGTTCCCTAACTGGCACAGTGGTTGGGCCGTGGCGTATTTGAGATTGATTTTTCCCATACCGAAATTCACCGGCCAGAGAAACATAGCACTATCAGGAATAGTTATTGGAACGGATGGCCATTCAAGCGTTTCGTTTTTTAGTTTTAGCTTAAACCGGACTTTCCCAATTGCATGTCCTTCATGATTGCGACAATAATTCAGCCCGAATACAAAGGCCGAATAACCATCAGAACGGACCGCATAATTCAGAGGTGATAAACGCTCCGGAAAAACAGGTTCCATAGGGGCTAGACGCGATCCAAATTCATTCAGAAAATAATGAAGTGTTTTCACTTCAAAATAAGGTTTATTGAGCTCACCTGATTCCCTTATAGCAGCCTGAAAATCATAGGAAATAACAGGATTTGTATTCCAGGCACCTGTTTCTTCTTTATTCTCTTCAAGCGTTGTCAGTAACCCATGAGGGTTGGATCCTCCGGCAAACATATAGTATCCCAGTAAATTGCTCCCTGATCCGAGTTTTGCCAACACCAGTCCCAATCCGTCTAATGCCCCGATCCGTAACCGCCGGTGGTCGGTATTCATAATGCCGATCCCCATTTCACAAGTAAAATACGGATAATCCGAATTATCAAGAGAATAACCCTTATTTTGTGCTACTTCATTTCCGATCTGATCGGTATTACGGAATGGAGAAAACTGAAAATTTCTACAATCTGTACTACGTCGTAAGTTACCAACCCACGGTTCGTCAGGATAGGCTCCCCAGAGCGGAATTACCTCATCGGGAGGTACTGATGCGTTATCCCAGCCAGTTACAGTATATATCGGTACATCTAAACCGTATTTTTGAGCCGTTTTTTTTAACCATAAAATATGACTTTCACCACTCTTTCCACGATGGTATTCATTTTCCAATTGAATTCCGATAACGGGACCTCCATCTTTATACATCAATCCGCTTAACTGCAATCCTACCTGTCGGTACCATTCTTCTGCATAATGCTGATAAATGGGATCATTAGATCTGTTTTTCAGATTGGTCTTTTGCAGTATCCAATCTGGAGTCCCCCCGTTGCGTACTTCGGCATGACACCATGGACCAATCCGAGGATAGAACCACATACCATGTTGTGCACATAGCTTTGCAAATGCTCTTAAATTTTTATTCCCGCTCCAATCAAATTGTCCTTCAATCTCTTCATGATGGATCCATAACACATAGGCAGCAATAATATTAATTCCGCAGGCTTTCATCTTTAAAATCACATTCTCCCACTCATCTTTCGGTATACGCGAAAAATGAACTTCTCCCATTACCGGAATTACGGGCTGTCCGTCCAGAGTCAGATACCTATTATTTACCCGAATCTCCTTTCCTAAAACACCAGGATTTCCCATTTTAAAGATTCCGGTCTTTACTTCAGTATTTACTGTTGAAGCATCAATCTTGCACAATTGCTGCGCATTGACCGATAAACAACAGAAAGAAATAATACTAAATATAACGATAAGTTTCATCTTTCCCCTTTTTCAATTAATAGCCCATTCCCAAAAGTCGGATAGTCGAATAGGCAAATATATATAATTTTTGTTAAAATGTTGAGCCCACTCCGAAAAGTCGGATAGGCAAAACATATAACTTTTTATTAAAATATTTGTTTTAAACAAATATATGATATTCATGTGTTAATCAAACGGGTACATATTATTTTTTTCAATATCTTTGACTAGTAAACGATAGTAATATATATAATGTTTAAAAATCAGATAAAAATATTCAGGGAGACATATTTAGCGGAATTTCCTCTCCATTTTAGGAGAAAATTCCCTGAAACAATATAACGACACTAATGACTGGTATAACCAGTTTCATAAGCAAATTGCTTTACGCATGATAAATATGCTTTTAAAGTCTTATAAAGTGAAAAAATGGGAGCGCTAATGCTTCTGTATCTCTATTACCTTTTCCGTAAACGGGTTAATCAATATAACCGCGAATATAAAGAATATTTGTTTTTGAAAACTTTTGAGACAATTACTCATGAACAAATAAAAGAGTTTAACGTTGACGGAAAAAGTATCCGTATGGACAACAAACTTTTTGGCAGCAATATTGCCTGGTATTCCCGATATAAAATTATTCAGAAAACATTTGCTATGTTATGTAAAACATTAAACATAAAGGTTTTTTTGTTATTTAACGAAGACGACAAACTGGAAATTGAACATCTACACACTAAAAACCTTTTACCATAACACTAAAGAATACCTGCGTAATAAAATGATAACTATTGGTTCTATAGTACGTAAAGATCTTCTGTCTTTTAAAATTTATATTATATTCAATATTTGGGTTTTAAATTTAAGATATGAAACCAAAGTTAAATATAGACCTTCAAATTAAAACGATATACATTCATTTCCTATTAAAAGAAATTTTTATATTTTTGCGAACATTTGAGAAAAATAATATAATGGCACATCAGTATATTATAAATCATTTTATTTTTTATAGTTGGCTACATAAATGGTATAATTTCATATAAAAAAGAAATTATATAATTCAAACACACAAAAATATTTTGAATAAAAAAGTAACCAATATAGATGCATTCGATAAAGAAATTATTAAAAATGAAAATTTTACAGAAAATATCCAGATTAATAGCAGACAAAACAGCTGTCTTCGTAATTGCAATAGCAATAATTGCGTACTTCATTCCGGGAATATTTAGCTGGGTTAAAGGTAATACACAAACAATCGTTCTGGGTTTTATCATGCTAACTATGGGTATATCATTAACAGCAAAAGATTTTGAAATTTTAGCCAAACGACCCCTTGACATTCTAATTGGATGTGTTGCACAATATACGGTAATGCCTTTTTTGGCATATACCATTACCAGATTATTGAACCTGCCAATAGATATTGCTTTAGGACTAATTCTTGTAGGATGTTGTCCAGGTGGAGTTTCATCCAACATAATGTCTTATTTATGTAAAGGAGATGTAGCATTTTCTGTTGGAATGACGGCAGTTTCCACATTACTTGCTCCGGCAATAACACCTGTACTTATGTTATTACTTACAGATCGGTCGGTAGATATTAATACAGCCAGCATGTTCCTTTCTATCTTAGAAGTAACTATTATTCCTATTGTCTTAGGCTTTTCATTAAATAAATATTTAAGTAAGAAAGAATGGTTTACACAATTTAAGACCGTTATGCCAGGCACTTCGGTTATTTGTTTGGCACTTATCGTAGGCGGTGTTATTGCCGTTGCCGGAGATAAATTCTTTTCTGCCGGTTTATTAATATTCTGTGCAATATTCTTTCATAATACTATTGGTTATGCTCTGGGGTTTCTTATTGGTAAATTATTCCATATGTCTCAATCAAAAAATCGTACAATTTCAATTGAAGTAGGAATGCAAAATGCAGGACTAGCTACGAATCTTGCCTCAGCTCACTTCGCTGCATATCCAATGGCTGCAATCTCTTCAGCAGTTGCCTGTGTCTGGCACTCCATCTCAGGTACACTGCTAGCCCAGATTTACATTCAAATTGATAAAAGCAGAGAAAAAAAAGCAAAAAAAAATATGAAACTATCACCTGTACGCATATCTGTTAAAAATGATAAAAATTATCCAGGGAAAAATATTCACTAGAACTAAAGTTTTATAAATAATATAAATAAACCAGTCCTTTTGGTAAAATTATTTATTCCCTGAAATCCGCAAGGAATTTAGGTGTTCTTTAATTTTTTTAAAGCCATAATTATATCATCCGGATCATCACATTTTATAATTCATCGTATAAAGCTATAGTCTGCCATACCAAATTTTTAATACTTAGATGAATGTTTTTTTAATAGTTTAACTATAAAAAAGCCTGACACTTTAATAATGTATCAGGCTTTAATTATTTTATAGTCTCCTTTAGTGGAGGTGCCGGGACTCGAACCCGGGTCCAAACGAGGAAGCAATATGCTTTCTACATGTGTAGCTCTGACTTAATTTTCGAATAACGGCCGGATCAAAGCCACCAACCTTTACCTT
>Ga0172377_10004258_pt1 | contig 14741 bp, 12 predicted proteins | sample Pumphouse3metaG_FD_119749 | JGI IMG/M metagenome (GOLD analysis project Ga0172377, IMG submission 119749) | Leachate microbial communities from a municipal landfill in Southern Ontario, Canada - Pumphouse #3 metaG | ecosystem: Engineered > Solid waste > Landfill > Unclassified | place: Canada... | reverse complement strand
TCGATATTTTCACCGTCTTTAACAGGAATAACAATCATAATCTTATTTTTAATTTTATTTGAGCCGCAAATTTAGACATTCTATTCTTCAAACCAAATATATTATCATTTTTTTAGATACCAAAATTAATTTTTTCACAAAAAAATCTTTTTATTCTTTATTTGTTGTTGACAATCAGTCTTTTTCTTTATTTTCAATTACTAATTATTTTATGGTAAGATACGGAGATATCTTTCTATAAACAAGATTTTCAAGAACAGAATTATCAAGTAACTGTCTTTTATTCTCAATAAATCCGACCGAATCCCGATAATTCAATATTTTTATAACGTCTTCTTTGTTCAAATATGGATGAAAAATAAGATCCCTGAATTCTGAAAAATTAACGTTAATATGCACAATTTTAGTTGTATCCACTACAAGAAATTCTTCTATATCCGCAAACGTTTCGCCGGATAATCCATAGACCTCAAGTAGTTGCTCCTTAGAATAAAATCCTCCAAGTAATTTACGATATTTTATTATCCTTAAGGATAACACATCTCCAATACCACGTAATTTTTTGTAATCTTCAGCACCGGCACTATTAATTTCAAAATGTTTTCTTTTTTCAGGAACTATTATTTTCTTTTCACCTTTTTTTTTAATCTCCAATGGGAAAACTGTAGTTACTTTTTTTACTATAACGGGTTTCTCTGGAAGGGTTATATATTCTTTTATCTTAAGATATATGGAATCGTTCATTCCGTATATATTCAAAAAATCCTCTTTATATTTTAATACACCATTATGTCTCCGGTAACTTAGTAAATTTTTCTTCACCCAAAATGGCAAATTCAAACTGTCAAGTTTCAATGAATCTGTAATATTAGGATTAAAGGGGAAAAGAGATAAAGATGGCTTAATTAGTTTCTTTGCAACATCCTCAACACTATATTGCTTTAAGATGAAACCTTTCAGACCTTCTCTTTTTTCAAAACTAAAAATAAAACAATTGGCTAAAAAAATCAAAACAATTAGTATAAGAAGCACCAATATCCCTTTTTGTTCTCCTCTGGAAAAATAAAAATATTTTCGAATAATCTGACGAATTCTCATTTAAGTATCATTTTTACAGGAATATAATGAATCCATTGTAAAAAGTCAAAGATAAAATAAGATCCCATTTACTATATTTTAGGTTTAATATGACTTTTAAAATTTAATAAAACCTAAGCCGTTTAAAGCTATAATTAATATAGCAACAGGAGCAACATATTTTACAATAAAGATAAACCCTGATAATATAACTGTAGAAATTCCGGATCCATTCTTTTCAAGTTCATTCTTCACCTTAAACTTACCAAACTTCCAGCCAATAAATATACTAATGGCCATGCCTCCTGCCGGCATTAACAAATTACTGGAAACCCAGTCAAGAGAATCAAATAGATTTTTCCCAAAAAAAGTGTAATCGTTTAACAATCCCAAAGAAAGAGAACACACCATTCCTAAAAGGGTAATTATTGATGTAGCCAGAATTGTTGCAACACTTCTTTTCATCTTTAGCTCTTCATCAAAAAAGGAAACTACAACTTCCAGTAACGAAATAGAGGATGTTAACGCAGCTAAAACGAACAGTAAAAAGAAAAAAATCGAAAAAATATAACCTCCAGGCATTTGCTGAAATATATTGGGAAGAGTAATAAAAACCAGTCCCGGCCCGCTTCCCGGTGCAATGCCAAAAGCAAAAACTGCAGGAAAGATGGCAACTCCGGCTAATATTGCTATAACAGTATCAGCCAGAGGAACACTTAAAGACACCTTAACAAGACTTTCATTGTCTTTGATATATGAACCATAAGTAATAAAGATACCCATACCTACACTAAGAGAAAAGAATGCTTGTCCCAGAGCACTCATAACTCCCTGAGCTGTTAATTTTGAAAAATCAGGATTGAAGATAAAATTCAATCCATCTTTTGCTCCGGGAAGTGTAACAGCACGAATATCCAAAGCAATAATAAGGACAAAAAGAACAGGCATTATAATTTTAACATTTTTTTCTATCCCGTTTTTTATGCCAAAAAATACAATTGTCCCAGTAAGCACCATAAAAATCACCTGAAAAAGAATAGGACAATAAGGATCCTTAATAAAATTTAAGAACAAATCATTTAACTGACCAGGATTCTTAGATACAAAAGCATCATTAACGGAAGCAAAAACATAATTCACGCCCCATCCTGCTACTACACTATAAAATGCAAGAATAAAAAAAGCGGCAAAAAGACCAAGAATCCCTATCAGTTTCCAAAATGATCCGGGAGCCAGCTTTTTAAAAGCCCCAAAAGTGTTTTTCTTAGCTTTTCTTCCAATGACCAATTCCGATAAAACCAAAGGAATTCCAAGCGCAACAGTAAAAAATAAATAAACACATATAAATGCTCCCCCGCCATACTCTCCTGTAATATAAGGGAACCGCCATATATTCCCAAGACCAATAGCAGAACCGGCTGCCGCTGCAATCACACCAAACCTGTTTGAAAATTCACCCCTGCCGGTCTTCCGTTCTTTACTCATAACAAATATTTTTATCTAAAAGTATAGTTATAATTCAACCTTTACATTTATGCAGAAACGCATAAACCTGCATCTCTATAATTTATATTTTAATAAGTCCTACCCCGTTTAAAGCTACAATAAAAATAGCCAGCGGTGCAATATATTTAACTATAAAGACAAATACTGATAAAAAAGCAGGAGATACATGATGACCGCCTTTCCCAAGTTCTCTCTTAACCTTTCCTTTACCCAGCTTCCACCCTACGAATGCACTGATAAACATACCACTTATCGGTAATAGTAGATTACTGGCCACCCAGTCTAGAGAATCAAAGAAATTCTTTCCACCTACGGTAAAATCTTTTAATGGTCCCATAGAAAGAGAACACACCATTCCCAAAAGGGTAACTAAAGCAACAGCAAAAACGGTTGCCACTTCCCGTTTCATTTTCAATTCTTCGTGAAAAAATGCGACTACAACCTCCAGCAGGGCTATAGCTGATGTTAATGCAGCTAAAACAAAAAGTAGAAAAAACAAAATCGAAAAAATATAACCTCCCGGCATTTGCAAAAAAATATTGGGCAAGGTAATAAAAACCAGCCCGGGTCCGCTTTCAGGGGCAATACCGAAAGCAAAAACTGCAGGAAATATGGCAATTCCGGCTAAAATTGCTATAACAGTATCAGCGATGGGAACACTAACAGCAACCTTTAAAAGATCTTCCCTGTCACTTACATAAGAAGCATAAGTAAGTGATATTCCCATCCCGAGGCTTAATGAAAAAAAAGCATGTCCCAATGCAACAAGAACAGCCTGTGATGTAAGTTTTGAAAAATCAGGATTAAATAAAAACTCAAGACCTTTACTGGCACCTGGCAGCGTTACTGCCCTTATATCCAAAGCTATAATAAGTATAAAAAGGATAGGCATCATAATCTTCACATTCTTTTCTATCCCGTTTTTGACACCAAAATAAACTATACCACCGGTAAATAGCATAAAAATTGTCTGAAAAAGAATCGGACGATACGGGTCTTTTATAAATTCAAAAAATAAATTATTTAACTGAACAGGGCTCTGAGACTTAAAACTATCAATAATGGATTCATATACATAACCTACTCCCCATCCTGCCACAACACTGTAAAAGGCCAGAATAAAAAAAGCAGCTAAAATTCCCAGCATCCCAATTAATTTCCATGAAGAATCGGGAGCTAGTTTTTTAAATGATCCGTAAGAATTTTTTTTAGCTTTTCTCCCTATTATAAATTCAGATAACGTTATCGGAAATCCTATTAAAATAATAAAAATCAAATATACAAACAGAAAGGCCGCGCCTCCGTATTCACCTGTTATATATGGAAATTTCCAAATATTACCAAGACCTATCGCTGCACCGGCTGTTGCTGCGATCACACCAAATCTGCTTGAAAATTCCCCTCTGCCGGTTTTACTTTTTTTACTCATTACAAAAAATTATTTTCTATTATAAATCCTCTGTTGATATTCAATTACTCAAAATTACGAAATATTTATTTCGATTTAAAAAGTTATAGATACTCCTTGAATTAAACTAATAATAATCTATGACATTGTATACAATTTTTAGAATGTAAACTCTCTTTTTTATTAATTATTATTTAAGTTACCAGTTAAATAAGTTTAATATCTCCTTTTAAATGAATAATTATTATTATAATTGTAAACATCAAAAACAGAAACAAAGAGTATAATTCTTTGGAATCAAATTTTGATTTTTTAATTTTAATATTTTAATATTATGGCAGTTAGTTATAAGAAATTAGGCTTAGTGAACACTATAGAGATGTTCAAAAAAGCAGTTAAAGGCGGATATGCAATTCCTGCATTCAACTTTAACAACATGGAACAATTACAGGCTATTGTATCTGCTTGTGCCGAAAAAAGATCTCCGGTTATCCTACAGGTATCTGCTGGTGCCCGTAAATATGCAAACCAGACTTTACTTCGGTACCTGGCAGAAGGTGCAGTAGCTTATGCAAAAGAACTGGGCTGGGAAAAACCTCAGATTTGTTTACATCTTGATCACGGAGCTGATTTTGAAATTTGCAAATCATGTTGTGATATGGGATTCTCTTCGGTAATGATCGATGGGTCTTCTCTATCGTTTGACGAGAATATTGCTCTTACTAAAAAAGTAGTAAAATATGCTCACAAATTTGATGTTTCAGTAGAAGGAGAACTTGGTGTTTTGGCCGGAGTTGAAGATGATGTAGTCGCTGAAAAATCAAATTATACACAACCTAAAGATGTAATCGAATTCGTGTCACGTACAGGTGTTGATTCTCTTGCAATTTCAATTGGCACCTCTCATGGTGCTAATAAATTCAAACCGGAACAGTGTAAACGCGATGAAAACGGTATTTTAATTCCACCACCACTTCGTTTCGATATTCTGGAAGAAATCGAAGTTAAACTTCCCGGATTCCCAATAGTATTACACGGATCTTCTTCAGTTCCTCAGGAATATGTTGCTCAGATCAACCATTTCGGAGGTGCATTGAAAGAAGCAGTTGGTATACCTGAAGAACAATTACGTAAAGCAACAAAATCTGCAGTTTGCAAAATTAACATTGACACTGACGGACGTCTTGCTATGACAGCTGCTGTTCGTAAAGTTCTGGTTGAACAACCAGCAGAATTTGATCCTCGTAAATATCTTGGTCCTGCCCGTGACGAACTGAAAAAAATGTACATGCACAAATGTGAAGATGTACTTGGTTCCGCCGGTAAAGCCTGATAAAATAATTTATTTATAAAAAAGACCGTGTCGAAAGACATGGTCTTTTTTGTCGTTGCATAAGCGACATTTTTTTTGATTAAAAAGGATATCCTATGGCAAAAGAAAAATTGAACTGATCTGAATCCAGAGAATGATTTCCAATAATAAACCGATCACCAGGATCAAGAGCAGGATCCCTCACCTTCATTCCCAAATCCAGACGAAATACAAAATAAGTGAAATCATACCGCAACCCAACTCCTGTACCAATAGCAATCTGTTTATAAAAATTCATAATATTGAATCCGGATCCATCTCTGTTATCATCCCTTACAGACCAAATATTTCCGGCATCTACAAAAAAAGCTCCCTTCAATTGTTTTATAAGATCAAACCTGTATTCCATATTCCCTTCTATTTTCATATCAGCAGACTGATTTGGATATTCACCGCCAGATGAAGTATAAGAGCCAGGACCCAGAGTCCTTACCTGCCATGCCCTTATCCCATTGGCCCCACCTGTAAAATATTTTTTTTCAAACGGAAGTGTTTTATTATTGCCATAAGGAACGCCTATTCCCAGAAAAGCACGCCCCACAACAGAACTGTAATCATTAATAATATAACCATATCTGTATTCAAAGTCGACCTTCAGATACTGGGCAAAACGGGTACCAAAAATTTTATAATAATCAATGGGCTGATTTGTAATAGTATCAGTTTCTAATATTTTATTCCGGTTAAGTATCCTTGACAATCCCTCCAGTAAATTTCCAGCCGATTCAAAAGACCATTTAAAATATCTGTAATTTTCACGTTTACTAATATCCTGAGTGTTATTTGCCATAGAATAATTCATAGCAAAAATCAGATGGTCGGTATAACTGCTTTTTATATATAAATCCTTAATTGAATTTAGAAAATCTTCGTCAAATGCTGACAGATTCACATAATTAACATTCAGCAAAGAAAAGCTGTGTGTTTTGTATGCTGAGCTTTTCCAGTCATATCCGTATTTAAAATTAGTAATAGTTCTGGTATAATCCGGTCTCTTCTGATAATTATATCCAATTGTAAAACTGGTTTTGGGAACCTGATAACTAAAAAAGCTTTTCTTATAAACAGGACTAAGAAACTTTGGAACAGTTATAGAAGCCTCAACTCCAAATTCCCTGGTATTAAAATTGCTGCTACCTTCATTTACTACAGTTTGCTCCCTTTCAAAAGCTGTTTTAAAGGTTACATCAAGAATTTCAGCACCACGGAATAAATTACGGTGCTGATAATTAAAACTTCCGGCCACTCCCATATTTCCGGAAGAATTAGTTCCCTCCATATCTACAGAAAATCCCTGACGTTCAAGAGGTCTAAGTTGAAAATTACAATTTAATATCCCTACAGAATCTTTTTTTTGAGAATTCTCCACTTCAAAATTCAAGTTCACTACCTTAAACTGTTGAAGCTGATTAAGAGAACGATATGTTTTCCGAACATTTGCAAGAGAATAATATGTGCTGTCAGGTATTCTGTTAAGCGATTTTATCAATTCCGGACGGTACGGCATTTTACCCTTATATATATACACATATGGGAAACTGGTTAGTGTGTCCATTTTATTAATAATATCATTTCCCGGACTAAAAGAAAAGTCTGAATAATCAGTACGAATAAAATATTTATCTACTTTAAATTTCTTATATGGATGTATTTCTTTATCTTTATTATAAGTATCATCTGAAATTTCCACTGATAAATTTACCTGATTATTATTTATTGTGCTGTCTGCAATAAATTTTATATTATCCTCTGCAAACAAATAATATCCATGATTCTTCATCACAGTGACCAGTCTTTCACGTTCCTGTTTCAGCAAATCAATATCAAAAATTTTTCCTTTTTTCAAATACCGGTTAAGACTGTCTGACAACAATAAAGGCAATAAATTTTTATCTCTGCTATGATAAATGCATTCCTTTATATAATAAGACCGGCCTACTTTAACATTATAATACACATTTACCTTTGGCTTTCTTTTATTATAAACAATACGATTGGTAATTACAGAGCCATAACAACCCTTATTATCAAGATAAAGTTTCATCTGTTTTTCAGAACGTTCCACTGCATTTTTCTGAAAAATAACAGGAGGCTCACCTACTCGTTTTAACCAGCATTTTTCTTTATTTTTAGAAGAAAGGTCATATAAACCAAGATGGAATTTCCAGAAACCTAATATTTTCTGATTTTCTTTCTGCTGTAATTGTTTTACAAGATTTGTCTTATTTATCCTGACATCATTCTGATTGACACAAACCTTAACGTTATTTAAAAGATATTGTTTGTCAGTAACAAATTTCATTGTCGAACAAGAGTAAAAAAGGAAAAAAGAAAATGCTATATTTACTCTTAAGAAAAACGATATCTTTAACTTTATATGCATAAAAATTATATTTACCCGGTAAAAAAAATAACAGGCACATTATATATATATCTTTTACAAAAATAACCACATATATGAGAAAATTATCCGGTCTTTTTTATTTTTACAGAATAATTTTACAAATCATCATATGTTAAGTATAAATAAACTAAAATTAATTCAATCCCTGAATCATAAAAAAGGAAGAAAAAAAGAAAATAGTTTTCTGGCAGAAGGAAACAAAATCGTTACAGAAGCTTTAAACTCAAACTTTAATGTAGACTCTCTAATTGCCACATACGAATTCATTGATTCTCATTCACTACTTTGTAAAAAAGCCTGTAACACCATAGAAGTTACAAAAAAAGAAATACAAACTGCAAGCTTTCTTCAGTCTCCCCAGGATGCTCTGGCTATTCTTCATCTTCCTGAAGAATCCTTTTATGTTTCAGAAATAAATAATAAGCTTTCACTTGCCCTTGATTCCGTTCAGGATCCCGGAAACATGGGAACAATAATAAGGATAGCCGACTGGTTTGGCATACGTAATATTCTTTGTTCATCAGACACTGTAGACTGTTTCAGTCCTAAAGTTATTCAGGCCAGCATGGGTGCCATATTCAGAGTAAAAATTCATTATCTTGATATGGAATCTACCCTTGAAGAAATCAAAAAATTAAAAATTTCGGTCTTCGGTACTTTTTTAGATGGGGAAAATATTTTTACAAGCTCACTGCCATCAGCAGGGATTCTTGTTATGGGAAATGAAGGAAACGGCATCTCTGAAAAAATAAGTCAGTATATTAACAGAAGACTTACAATTCCATCATTCGGGGAAACCGGAACAGAATCATTAAACGTTGGCACGGCTACGGCTATCTGCTGCGCTGAATTTAAAAGACGTACAATCGGTTAAGATTAAATGCCAAATGTCAAAAAATCATAAACACTGGATCTGCAATATCTCTGCTCAAACAATCATAAAAAAAAATTTTTAACAACATCACTTTCTCTACAAAAAAATCTACTATCTAATTACTCTGTAAAAAAATATCTAACTTTAAGCTCATTCCGAAAAGTCGGATATGCAAATATTTATAAGTTTTATTTAAAATAGTTGCTTTAAACTTTATGGTATTTACATATTAATTATTAGGTTGTATATCGTTATTTATAATCAATTTTTAAAAACCTACTTTTAAGAGTAGGCTCAACTTTACTTTTAATACTATGGTGTCTGAATAACGGCTGAGATCATATCCTTTTAACCTGACAGGGATAATGTCTGCGCAGGGAGTAAAAAACAATCTCAATTTATTTAAATTCCCCTCCTATAACAATAATTAATTAGAGAACAAATTGTATCATAGAGAATTGTTGATTCCTATTTAAAAAACTAAAAGAAAATCTTATTGTTGACGTTGCTATTACAGGAGGTGGTTCATCGGGACTTGTGGCTACTTATTATATGGTAAAAGCAGGTTTAAAAGTTGTAATGTACGAACATCGTCTGGCACCCGTAGTCTGCATTTGGGGTGGCGCAATGTTCTTCAACCAGATTATAGTTAAAAATGCTCTTCTTTTTATTAATGAACAGGGCATAAAACAAAGTGAATTCAGAAACGATAATATGTCATTGAAGACTCCGGCATTTATATAAGAATTACCCATCCGGCTCTTCCATACAGAACTATAGCCTAAGATTGTGTTTCCATGGGGATAAAATGTTACAATTCCTTGATAAAGATTTACCGGACAGAGAACTATTAAAATAGCCATGAAATTACGGGAAATTACCCGTAGTACTGAAAAAGAATTGTTATATACGATCGTCCGAATATAGATGCACTGTGTCAATCCATTTATCTTCATATTGGTCAATATGATCTTCCTGTTTAGGAATCTCGCAAAATAGTTGGGGCTATAAAAATAGGCTTGTCAACTCACTCTATAGCACAGGTAAAAGAATCTATTAAAAAAAAGCCCGACTATATTAGCTTCGGTTCCGATTTCCCAACGCCAACCAAGGCTATTGCTGAACCGGCTGCAGGGACAAAACTACTAAAAGAAGTTATGTCCATTTCAAATATTCCGGTTGTAGTATTAGATGGACTCTTCCCTGAGAATCTTTCTTCAGTAATAAAGGCAGAAGCAAAAAATGTGGCTCTTGTTCGTTATTTTATGGAAACAAAAGATTTTAAAGAAAGAATTCAGACAATAAAAAACAAATTAAATCTAAATTAAAGGTTTTATAAAACCAATAACGTACCCTGTTTGACGTGAGCAAAATTTAAAGGACGTCTGTTTTTACAGAAGATGTCCTTTTTTGTTACTACCTAAATTCCGAAAGAAAGTATCTTAAAAGGTAATTCCATGCGGATTTTAGGTACTTTATAAATAATCTAAAAAATATTCTTATTTTTGTATTATAAACCATAATAATAAGATGGAGACAAATTTGGTAATAATTCCCACCTATAACGAAAAGGAAAATGTCGAGAAAATAATACGCACGGTTTTTTCTCTGAAAACTCCTTATGAACTTTTAATTATTGATGATAATTCTCCGGATAAAACTGCCGAAATTGTTAAAAAACTTCAGAAAGAATTTCCCCAAAACCTGCATATTTTAGAAAGGTCAGGTAAACTGGGACTGGGAACAGCTTATTTAACAGGTTTTAAATGGGCACTGGATTATGGTGCTGATTATATTTATGAAATGGACTGTGATTTTTCGCACAAACCAAAAGATCTGGAAAGATTGCATGATGCATGTGCAAAAGGTAATGCAGATGCTGCCATAGGTTCCCGTTATATAAACGGAATAAACGTAATAAACTGGCCGCTTGGAAGAGTTCTCATGTCTTATTTTGCTTCTGTTTATGTACGGCTGGTTACCGGAATGAAAATCATGGACACTACTGCCGGTTTTATATGTTACAGCAAAAAAGTTTTAGAGACCATAGATCTGGATCGCGTTCATATGAAAGGATATGGCTTTCAGATAGAAATGAAATTCACAGCATGGAAACACGGATTTAATATTGTTGAAGTACCAATAATCTTTATGGACAGACAGAAAGGCACTTCAAAAATGAGCGGAGGTATTTTTACGGAAGCATTTTATGGAATTCCTGAACTAAAATTCAGAAGCTGGTTCCGAAAATACAAAAAACCGAACAATCCGAATAAAAAATAAATTATGCAGACGCTTATCCATCAGGCTACTATCATTAATGAAGGAAAAACTTTTACAGGCAGTCTATTAATAGAAGGAGAACGAATAAAAAAAATTTTCAGAAAAGAAATTCCCTTATCTAAGTTAATGGGAATAAAAATCATTGAAGCAAAAAATAAATATCTGATACCCGGAGGGATTGATGAACATGTTCATTTTCGCGATCCGGGATTAACATACAAAGCTGATATTAACAGTGAATCTAAAGCTGCCCTTGCCGGAGGCATTACTTCCTGTATGGATATGCCCAATACTATACCCCAGACTATTACGCAATCATTACTCGAAAAAAAATACGAGTATGCATCAAAACGATCAGCAGTAAACTATTCATTTTATATAGGCGCCACAAACGAAAATATCCGGGAAGTTATAAAGACTGATCCGTCAATGGTCTGCGGCATAAAAGTTTTTATGGGATCCTCAACGGGGAATATGCTTGTAGATAATGATGAAATATTATCTGATATTTTCAAAAACGCCCCGATGCTGGTAGCCCTGCATTGTGAAGACGAAGAGATAATTCGCCGAAATACGGAAATTTATCGTCAACAGTACGGAGAAAACATTCCTGTTTCATGTCATCCTCTTATCCGCAGCAGAGAAGCTTGTTATAAATCTTCTTCAAAAGCTGTTAATATGGCAACAAAATATGGTACGATATTACATATTCTTCATCTTACAACAGAAGATGAAATAAATCTTTTCTCGCAGGGACCAGTAAAAGATAAAAAAATAACAGCAGAAGTATGCATACAACATTTATGTTTTGACGACCGCGACTATCCTAAATACGGCACACGCATAAAATGTAATCCGGCAATAAAAACAGAAAAAGACAGGCAAGCTTTATGGCAATCTTTATTATCAGACAAAATAGACACAATTGCCACTGATCATGCGCCGCATCTGCTTAGTGAAAAAAACAACAGTTACTTCAAAGCGCCGTCAGGTGGTCCTTCTGTTCAGCATTCTCTTATGGCAATGTTTGAATATGTAAAACAAGGTAAAATAACTGCAGAAAAAGTGGTAGAAAAAATGTGCCATGCTCCTGCCGATCTTTTTCATATTGATAACCGCGGATATATTCGTGAAGGGTACTATGCCGATCTGGTACTGATTGATCCAAACAAAAAATGGATCGTTTCTCCTGAAAATATACTTTACAAATGCGGTTGGTCTCCTTTTGAAGGGATAACCTTCAGCAATAAAATAGAAAAAACGTTTATTAACGGGAAACTGGGATATGACAACGGAATTGTTCTTCCCGACATATTGGGCAAAAGACTTAAATTCAACAGATAAAAATGTAACTCTCAATTCTTTCGTTCAGAGATATAATTTTTTTAGTTCCTAATTATTGTCCGTTTTTTTTTATTTATTTATCTTTCTTAGAAACCGGAAACAATAATATATACATTAAAAAAAAATGAATACTTACATCTAAAATATATCAATACATTTTTTAATTTAAAGATCCTGTTCAGGAGTTCTTTTTATAAAATATATAAATTTACTTTTTGTAAATTTTCTTATATCCGTAAATAGCTTTATCACCCAGTTCTTCTTCGATACGAAGTAACTGGTTGTATTTTGCCAGACGGTCAGTACGGCTCATAGAACCTGTCTTGATCTGTCCTGCATTTGTTGCAACAGAAATGTCGGCAATCGTAGTATCCTCAGTTTCCCCTGAACGATGTGATACTACAGCTGTAAATCCGGCACGGTGAGCCATTTCAATAGCATCAAGTGTTTCAGTTAAAGTACCAATCTGATTAACTTTAATTAAAATAGAATTGCTGGCACCCATTTCGATACCCTTTTCAAGATATTTTACATTTGTAACGTACAAGTCATCACCGATCAGCTGACATTTATCTGCAAGAGCCTTATTTTGTTTAACCCATCCGTCCCAGTCATTTTCGGCTAAACCGTCTTCTATAGAATCTATAGGGAATTCCTTGCATAATTTTTCCAGATATTCAATTTGTTGTTCAATAGTACGTTTTGCACCTTTAGCTCCTTCAAATTTAGTGTAATCATAGACACCATTACTGTAGAATTCAGAAGCTGCACAGTCCATAGCGATAGAAACATCACCACCGTCTTTTGCAGTACCTGGTTTGTATCCGGCATTTTTGATAGCCTCAACAATACAACCTAATGCGTCATCAATCCCGTTTAATGCAGGAGCAAATCCACCTTCATCACCTACAGCTGTACTCAATCCTCTTTTACTTAAAACTTTCTTCAGGTTATGGAAAACTTCTGCTCCCATACGTAATCCTTCACGAAAACAAGTAGCACCGATAGGACGAATTAAAAATTCCTGAAAAGCAATAGGTGCATCAGAATGAGAACCACCATTAATAATATTCATCATAGGAACCGGTAATGTCTTGGCATTAACACCTCCCAAATAACGATACAAAGGAAGACCTACAGCCTGAGCTGCTGCTTTGGCTACTGCCAGAGAAACTCCGAGAATTGCATTTGCACCTAATTTAGCCTTTGTAGGAGTACCATCAAGCGCAATCAGTTTCTTATCAATACCTACCTGATCTGATGCATCCATTCCTATAACTGCCTTTGCAATAACAGTATTAACATTATTAACTGCCTTTAAAACTCCTTTACCCATATAACGGCTTTTGTCTCCGTCACGAAGTTCGATGGCTTCATTCTCTCCTGTTGATGCTCCGGATGGAACAGCAGCACGTCCAAAAGCGCCACATTCCAAGGTTATATCAACTTCAACTGTTGGATTTCCACGTGAATCCAAAATTTCTCTGCCAACAACACTATTAATTAACATGATTTATGGTTTTGAATTAAATTTAAAAATTTATCTTAAATATGTAACGAATTATCAAACGAAAATATTGATGATTATTTTTATTCACCGCAAATATAATCATTCCACTCATAAATGATAGATGATAACTTCAGAATTAATAAAATTTAGGTTTTCTTAATTTTTAGAAGACTTATATTTTTCCCCGGCACGATAATCAATAACTTCCGTACGCTGAATAGTAATCAAAACTCCCTTCCGGGCAGGAGAAATCATTTCCTGAACATGAGCAGCAAATTCCCTGATTTTTTCTTCTTCATCAACAATTTCAAGGATAACAGGAAGATGATCAGACAAAGCAAATATTTTCATAGTATGAATAGAATGACTTGCCCCGTAAGATAATATTCCCCTGTAAACTGTAGCACCGGCAATTCCTCTTTTCTGAGCTTCCTTTACTATTTCCTCATAAAGCGGAGAAGAGCCCAGTTTATCGGTCTCGGCCATATAAATTTTTAAAATACATGCGTTACCTATCATATTCGTATAATTTTCTTTATCATAAAGGTACAAAACAATTTTATAAAAAAGCTAGCGGATATTCTATTCCTTCTTTCGTTAAAGTTAGAATTAACACATAATACATTCTTTTCCGATATATGATATTATATATAAATTCACCTACCTGATTAAGCCTGAAAATTAAAACAGTCATTTATAAAATGAAAATACATAATGATTCTGATCTCACAATCATTGTATCTGATCTTTACATTTCGAGCCATTATTTATTGACAGACTATATATATAAGGTATACCTAAAAATTCATCCTAACCTCTTTCAGCAAATCCTCAACCTGATGACATACAAAAGACTGGTTGCATAAAAATTGATTAATCATAACAGAAAAAAGAATTTCCCTGCCCGATACCGTTTTGATGCACCCTGCAAAACAACGAACATGCGTCATACTTCCGCTCTTT
>Ga0172377_10004257_pt1 | contig 14743 bp, 12 predicted proteins | sample Pumphouse3metaG_FD_119749 | JGI IMG/M metagenome (GOLD analysis project Ga0172377, IMG submission 119749) | Leachate microbial communities from a municipal landfill in Southern Ontario, Canada - Pumphouse #3 metaG | ecosystem: Engineered > Solid waste > Landfill > Unclassified | place: Canada... | reverse complement strand
GCCGAGCTGGCCGAGTCGCCGGAAGCGGCCGCGCACCGCATGGGCCAGGCCCTGATCGGGGCGGGCTGGAAGGTCCGGCTGCAGGCCCGCGAAACGCCGCACGGCGAGGGCTGGATGGTGGCGGCCAAGACCGGTGCCGCGAACAAGCTGGGGTACTTGGCGGCGCACGGTGCCATCGTGCTGGTCTGCATCGGTGGCCTGCTCGATGGTGACCTGTTCGTGCGGGCGCAGATGTGGTTCAACGGCAAGGAGGCCTACCTGGGCGGTGGCATGATCGCCGATGTGCCGGCCAAGCACCGCCTGTCGCCCTCGAACCCGACCTTCCGCGGCAACCTGCTGGTCACCGAGGGCACCTCGTCCGGCACCGCCATCCTGGCGCAGCCGCAAGGCGTGATCCTGCAGGATCTGCCGTTTTCGGTCGAACTCAAGAAGTTCATCGTCGAGTACTACGACACGGGCATGCCCAAGCTGTTCGCCAGCGATATCGTGATCCATGACCACGAAACCGGCGAAAAAAAGGACGCCCGCGTCGAGGTCAACCACCCGGCCCAGCACCGCGGCATCAACATCTACCAGTCGAGTTTCGACGATGGGGGTTCGCGCGTGCGCCTCAAGGCGCTGCCCATCAACGCCCCGACCCGGCCGTTCGAGGTCACGGGCACGATCGGCACATCCACGGTGCTGACGGACGGTGACGACAGGATGACGCTGGAGTTCACCGGTTTGCGCGTCATCAACGTCGAGAACTTTTCGGGCCAGGGCGAGGCCGGCATCGACGTGCGCAAGGTTGATCTGCGCGAGGCCATCGAAAGCCGTCTGGGCTCGGGCCACAAGACGGTGTCGGAGCGGACACTGCGCAACGTGGGTCCCAGCATCAGCTACAAGCTGCGTGATGCCGCCGGACAGGCCGTCGAGTACCACAACTACATGCTGCCCATCGAGCTGGACGGCTCGCGGGTCTATCTGCTGGGCATGCGCGAGATGCCGTCCGAGCCCTTCCGCTACCTGCGCGTGCCGGTGGACGAGCAGGATGGCCTGGGCGGGTTCGTCCGTTTGCGCGCGGCGCTCGCCGACCCGGCCATGCGCGCCGATGCCGTGCGCCGCTACGCCGCCGGTGCTGTCGAGGACGGTCGCCCCGAGCTGATCGAGGCGCTGGCCTTGTCAGCGACCCGCGCGTTGAACCTGTTCGCGGGTGCCGAGCCAGCGCCCATCCCGCCCGGCGCCCCGGCGGGCCTGCCGCCAGCCAAGGGCGGGCTGCCGGCCGTGTCGTCCTTCCTCGAAACCAATGTGCCCGAGGCCGAGCGCGAGCGCGCGAGTACCGTGCTGGTGCGCATTCTCAACGGCACCCTGTTCGAGCTGATGCAACTCAGCCGCGAACGGGCCGGGCTGCCCGTGCAGGCGCTGGACGATCCCATGCAGCAGCGCATGGCGCTGATGGTCATGGCCTTGAGTGACAGCTTCTTTTACCCGGCGCCCATGGCCTTTGAACTGGTCGATTTCGACCATGTCCAGGCCAGCGTCTTTCAGGTGGCACGGGCACCCGGCCAGAACGTGGTCTATCTGGGCTGCGTCTTGCTGATTGCCGGCGTTTTTGCCATGCTCTACGTGCGTGAACGCCGCGTGTGGGTCTGGCTCAGGCCGCAAGGGGCCGGCGCCCACGCCACGATGGCCCTGTCCACCAACCGCAAGACCCTCGACGCGGACAAGGAGTTCGGATTGTTGAAGACCCAATTGTTGAAGGGGCAGGCATGACTACCGCCACGCGCACCATTGACCTCAAGCGCAGCCGCGACGGGCAGGATGACCCGTCAGGCTATTTCGCCCGCCGCACGATCGGGGACTGGTTGTTTGCCGCGCTGGTGCTGGCCGGTGCGGTCTGGGCCTTTGCCCACTACCGCGGGGCCATGGACATCTATGAGAAGTGGATCCTGGCCGGCGCCGCGCCGGCGCTGATCTGGCTGGGCTGGTTCTGGCGTCCGATGCGGACCCTGATGCTGGTGGTCGCCGCGCTGTCGCTGCTGGCCATCCAGCTGTACCTGGGGCCATCGGGCACGGCCGACCTGGCGCGTGCCGATCAGGTCTTCCTGCTCAAGTATTTCATCTCAAGCCAGTCGGCCATCCTGTGGATGAGCATGCTGTTCTTCATGAGCACCGCCTTCTATTGGGTGGGCATGCTCACCCGTGCCGGTACGGCCTTCGAGGTGCTCGGCACCCGCGTGGCCTGGATGGCGGTGACGCTGGCCCTGGTGGGCACCATGGTGCGCTGGTTCGAAAGCCACCAGATCGGCCCGGACATTGGCCACATTCCCGTCAGCAACCTGTATGAGGTGTTCGTGCTGTTTTGCTGGATGACGGCGGCGTTCTACCTCTATTACGAGGACCAGTACAGGACACGCGCCATGGGCGCCTTCGTGATGCTGGTGGTCAGCGCGGCGGTCGGCTTCCTGCTGTGGTACACCGTGGTGCGCGAGGCACACCAGATCCAGCCGCTGGTGCCGGCCCTCAAGAGCTGGTGGATGAAACTCCATGTGCCGGCCAACTTCGTCGGTTATGGCACCTTCGCGCTGGCCGCGATGCTGGCCTTCGCCTACCTGATCAAGCAAAGCGCGGGCGAGGCCCGCTGGTACCGGCTCGCGCCGTTGTGGGTGCTGGGCATCGTGCTGTGCCTGGAGCCGATCGTGTTCCGCCAGGATGCGCTCGACAAGGGCGCCAGCTACTGGTTCGTGTACTTCGGCATCTCGGCGCTGATCGTCGGCGGCATCCTGGCCGGGCGCCGCCGCATCGCCGAGCGCCTGCCCAGTTTCACGGTGCTCGACGACGTGATGTACAAGGCCATTGCGGTCGGCTTCGCCTTCTTCACCATCGCGACGGTGCTCGGTGCCTTCTGGGCCGCCGAGGCCTGGGGTGGCTACTGGAGCTGGGATCCGAAGGAAACCTGGGCCCTGATCGTCTGGCTCAATTACGCCGCCTGGCTGCACATGCGCCTGATGAAGGGGCTGCGCGGCACGGTGGCCGCCTGGTGGGCGCTGGTGGGGCTGGCGGTGACCACGTTCGCCTTCCTGGGCGTCAACATGTTTCTCTCCGGCCTGCACAGCTACGGCGAACTCTGAGCGACAGCCGGCCCGGTGACGATGCAACCGGGCGGCATGAAACCGATCCAAGGGAGTGAATGCACCGACGGCGGGCAGGGGCGGGCTTGCTGATGAAAGGAGCGCCACCATGTGGATTGTTCGATCGCGTGACCAGGGTTTTGTCCATCCGCATGCCGGTGACATCACGCCGCGCACGCTGTATGTGAACCGCCGGGCGTGGTTGCGCGGCGCAGCGGCTGCGGGCGCCATGGGCATCGCCGGCGGCGGCTTGACCGCCTGGGCGCAGACCGGCCGGCCGGGCCGGCTCGCCCCGCTGCCGGGGGTCAGCTCCGGTGTCCCGGGCGGTACGACGATGGAGAAAATCACCGCCTACCAGGACGCCACCAGCTACAACAACTACTACGAATTTGGCACGGACAAGGGCGATCCGGCACGCCATGCCCACAAGCTCAAAACCACGCCCTGGACCATCACCGTCGAGGGGCTGGTGGCCAGGCCGGCGACGTTGGCGCTGGAAGACCTGCTCAGGCTGGCGCCCATGGAGGAGCGCATCTACCGCCTGCGTTGTGTCGAGGGTTGGTCCATGGTGATCCCCTGGGTGGGGTATTCGCTGGCTGCGCTGCTGCGGAAGGTCGAGCCGCTGGGCAGTGCGAAATACGTGGAATTCGTGACCCTGGCCGATCCGCAAACCATGCCTTACATCGGTTCGCACATTCTGTCGTGGCCCTACACCGAGGGATTGCGTCTCGACGAAGCCCTGCACCCGCTGACCTTGCTGGCCTTTGGCATGTATGGCGAGATCCTGCCCAACCAGAACGGTGCGCCGGTGCGCCTGGTCGTGCCCTGGAAGTACGGCTTCAAGAGCGCCAAGAGCATCGTGACCGTGCGCCTGACCGAAAAACCACCCGCCACGGCCTGGAACAAGGCGGCAGCGCACGAATACGGCTTCTATTCCAACGTCAACCCCGATGTACCCCACCCGCGGTGGAGCCAGGCGACGGAGCGGCGCATCGGCGAAGACGGACTGTTCGCCAAGAAGCGCAAGACCCTGCTGTTCAACGGCTACGAGGCGCAGGTGGGTCAGCTGTATGCGGGGATGGACTTGCGCAAGAACTTCTGATGCCAGGGCCGGGGCCTTATCTGCTGCATCCGGTGGCGAAGCCTCTGGTCTTCTCGCTGACGCTGCTGCCCTTTTTGTGGCTCCTGTATGGCGCGGCGGCCGACCTGCTGGGGCCCAACCCTGCCGAGCACCTGATCCGCTCCACGGGTCAGTGGGCCCTGCGCTGCCTCTGCCTCACGCTGGCCGTGACACCGCTGCGCGTGTTGCTGGGGCAGCCTGCGCTGGCGCGCTTCAGGCGCATGGCCGGGCTCTTTGTGTTTTTTTATGCCGTGCTGCACGTGCTCTGCTACGCCTGGTTCGACATGGGGTTCGAGTGGCTGGAGATCGTCCGCGACATTGCCAGACGCCCGTTCATCCTGGTGGGGTTCGCCGCTTTCGTGCTGTTGCTGCCGCTGGCCGCGACCTCGTTCAACCGCGCTATCCGCGCGCTGGGTCCCGTGCGCTGGCGGGCCCTGCACCGGCTGGTCCATGCCGTGGCCGGGCTGGCCATCCTGCACTTTTTCTGGATGCGTGCCGGCAAGCGCGACTTCACCGAGGTGGCGGTGTATGCCGCCATCCTGGGGGCATTGCTGGCATGGCGACTGTGGCACCGCTGGCGTGCCACCCGGGCGAAGGTCCTCAGCTGAGTCCGCGCTCGAGTCGCAACTGGTCGGCCACGCTTTCGCGCTGGCGGATCAGTCGTGTCCGGTCGCCATCCACCAGCACCTCGGCCGCCCGTCCGCGGGTGTTGTAGTTGCTCGCCATGCTCATGCAATAGGCGCCGGCCGACAGCACGGCCAGCAGATCGCCGGGTTGTACGGCCAGATCGCGGTCACGGCCGAGCCAGTCACCGCTCTCGCAGACCGGGCCGACCACATCCCAGGTCCGGGGCTCGGCGGGCGACGGCTGGAGCGGCACGATCCGGTGATAGGCCTCGTACATGGCGGGTCGGGGCAGATCGTTCATCGCCGCATCGACGATGAGGAAATTCTTGTGTTCACCGGGTTTGAGGTACAGCACCTCGGTCAGGCAAACCCCGGCATTGCCGACCAGGGACCGGCCGGGTTCGATGAAAATCTTGCGGTGGCCGTGACCCCGTGCGTCCATGCGGGCCAGTAGCAACTGCCACAAATGGTCGGCTGCCGGAGGCGCGTCGTCGGCATAGTCGATGCCCAGACCGCCGCCGAAATCGACGTGCCTGATCGGCACGCCCGCCGCCTCGATCGCTTCGACCAGGTCCAGCACCCGGTCCATGGCATCCAGGTAAGGTCCGGGGTCGGTGATCTGTGAGCCGATGTGGCAATCGATACCTGCCACGGACAACCCCCGGCAGGCCGCGGCATGGCGGTAGGTGTCCACGACCCGCTCATGGGCGATGCCGAACTTGTTGCCCTTGAGCCCGGTGGAGATGTAGGGGTGGGTCTTCGCATCGACGTTCGGGTTGACACGGATGCTGACCGGGGCGCGCACGCCCATGTCGCAGGCCACGGCATCGAGCACGTCCAGCTCGGCCTCACTCTCGACATTGAAGCAACCAATGCCGGCCTCCAGCGCTCGCCGCATCTCGGCCCGGGTCTTGCCGACACCGGAGAAGATGATCTTTGCCGGCTCGCAGCCCGCCGCCAGCGCGCGTTCCAGCTCGCCGCCGGAGACGATGTCCAGCCCGCAACCGGCCCGCACCAGTGTCTCGATGACAGCCAGGTTGGCGTTGGCCTTCATCGCGTAGCAGATCAGGTGCGGTCGGCCGGCCAGTCCGCGCTGGTACGCGGACAGCGCATCGAGCATGGCCGCCCGGCTGTAGACGAACAGAGGGGTGCCATGTTCGCGGGCCAGTGAAGACAGCGGCACCTGCTCGAACATGAGCTGACCGTCCTGGCGGTGCAGGTAGGGGGGGAGCTTGGCGTCCATCGGGAAAGCCGGCCGTGGAAAGCGGCCGGGCACTTGTCGGTGGGGTTATTCGGTCGCCGGCGTGTTGACGTTGGCGCCGGTGTCGAGCTGCTCGGGGTCCACGGCGGGTGGCGTCTGCTTGGCGCGCGCGGGGGCTGTGGCCTGCTCGGGCACCGGCAGGTACAGCGGCCCTCGTTGACCGCAGCCAGCCAGCAACCCGGTCAGCACCATGGCGGTTGAGGCCAGCATGGTGGCGCGCAATCCCGGCACGCCTAGAATTTGAGTCATTCTCATAGAGATCTGATTATGACCGACCTTGACTACCAGAACCACGCCGAAGCGCTGCTGCGCCGTGTCGAGCAGACCTGCGACCGGATCAACGACGAGACCGATGCCGATGTCGACAACCAGCGCGTCGGCGGCATGATCACGCTGACTTTTCCCAACCGCAGCCAAATCGTCATCAATCTGCAAAAACCCCTGCACGAGGTCTGGATGGCGGCCCGCACCGGCGGTTTCCATTACCGTTTCGATGGTCAGCGGTGGCTGGACACCAAAGCCGGCAGCGAGTTTTTTGCCGATCTGTCACGCTACGCATCGGAACAGGCGGGCCTGCCGCTGGATTTCAGTTCCTGAACAGGTCGAGGATGCTGCGGCGGTCTTCGGTCCTCTCGCCCTCACCACTGCCCGCAGGGGCGGGCGGCGGGAAGGTCACCGATGCACCGGGCCAGGGGTCGGTCATGCCCAGCGACTGAACACCCTGACCCGGGCCGAACTCTTCAAAATACCATTCGCCCGCCACGTGGATGACGCCCGGCGGTGCCTTGTACTCCGCCACCGGCACATCGCGCAGGGCCGTGGCCATGTAGTCGACCCAGATCGGCAGGCTCAGTCCGCCACCCGTCTCGCGACTGCCCAGTTTGCGCGGGTTGTCGTAGCCGACCCAGGCGGCGGCCACCACCGTGGGTTGGTAGCCCACGAACCAGGCATCCACAGAGTCATTGGTTGTGCCGGTCTTGCCATAGAGGTCAGGGCGCTTGAGCAAGGTGCGCGCGCGCGCGGCCGTGCCGCTGCGCGTCACCTCCTGCAGCAGGCTGTTCATGATGAAGGCATTGCGCTCGTCGATGACCCGCGGGGCATCGGCGAGACCGCGTTTGTCCTCGAACAGCAGCCGGCCCCGCTGGTCGGTCACGCGTGTGATGAGCTTCGGCATGACCAGGTGGCCGCCGTTGGCGAAGACGCCAAAGCCTGTGGCCATCTGCATCGGCGTCACGGCGCCGGCGCCCAGCGCCATCGTCAGATAGGGAGGGTGTTTGCTGGCATCGAAACCGAAGCGGGTGACCCACTGCTGGGCGCTTTGGGTGCCGATCATCTGCAGGATGCGGATGGACACCAGGTTCTTGGAGCGTGCCAGGGCACGCCGTGCCGACATCGGTCCTTCGAACTGACCGTCGTAATTGCGGGGCTCCCACGGCTTGCCGCCGGTCTGCTCGGCACTGAAGTACAGGGGGGCATCGTTGATCACCGTCATCGGTGTCAGGCCCTTTTCGAGCGCCGCGGAGTAGATGAATGGCTTGAAACTGGAGCCCGGCTGCCGCCACGCCTGGGTGACATGGTTGAACTTGTTTTTCTGGAAATCAAAGCCACCAACCAGGGCCCGGATCGAGCCGTCGCGCGGGTCCAGGGCAACAAATGCAGCCTCCACCTCGGGCACCTGGGTGATGCGCCAGGCCTTGCCCGCATCCTGCACGACCCGGATGACACTGCCGGGGCGGATCCGTACGGCTTCCGGCGCATTGGGTGCGAGCCCGGACTGGGCCGGCATGAGCCCGGCGCCGGTGATCTTGAAGGGTTCGCCGTCCTGTCGCACCGCCAGCACCTCTTTCGGGCTGGCCTGCAGCACCACGGCCGACAGCAGATCGCCGTTGTCCGGCACTTCGTCCAGAACGTCGTCGACCGCGTCATCACGTGCCGCAGGGTCTGAGGGCAGGCTGATCTGCCGCTCGGGGCCTCGGTACACCTGCCGGCGTTCATACTCCAGTACCCCGCGTCGCAAGGCCTCGTAGGCAGCGCGCTGCTCGTCGGCCCGCAGGCTCGTGACGACATTGAGGCCGCGGGTGTAGGCCTCCTCGCCGTAGTGCGCCACGATGGCCTGACGGGCCATTTCCGCGACGTACTCGGCATGCAGGGTCCCGCGGCTGCCCGTGCGGCGCAGGACCAGTGGCTCCTCTTTGGCCTGCCGGGCTTCCTCCGCCGAAATGAAGCCGTTGTCCCGCATCCGGTCGATGATGTGCAGTTGTCGAACGCGCGCGCGCTTGGGGTTGCTGACCGGGTTGTAGGCCGATGGCGCCTTGGGCAGTCCGGCGAGCATGGCCGCTTCGGCGATGGTGACGTCCTTGAGCGGCTTGCCGAAATAGATCTGGGCCGCGGCAGAAAAACCGTAGGCCCGTTGACCCAGGAAGATCTGGTTCATGTAGATCTCGAGGATCTGCTCCTTGGTCAGCATGTGCTCCAGCTTGAACGTCAGCAGTACCTCGTAGATCTTGCGGGTGTAGCTCTTTTCGGCCGACAGGAAAACGTTGCGCGCCACCTGCATGGTGATGGTGGAGGCGCCCTGGCTCTTGGCCTGGCCCAGGTTGGCCAGGGCTGCGCGCAGCATGCCCTTGTAGTCGACACCGCGGTGTTCAAAGAAGCGGGCGTCCTCGATGGCGAGGACGGCGTTCTTCATGACGTCAGGAATGTCCCGGATCGGCGTCAGGTCGCGCCGCTCCTCGCCGAATTCGCCGATCAGTTGCCCTTCGGCGGTGAACACGCGAAGCGGCAGCTTGGGCCGGTAATCGGCCAGATCGGCGACATCCGGCAGGTGAGGGTAGGCCGTCGCCAGCGCGATGGCAACCAGCACCAGAATGGAGAGGGCGCCAGCCGCGGCCAGGCCGAACAAGACCGTCAGGATGCGCAGCAGCCCCCGGCCCCAGGTGCCGCCCTGGCTGGGGCCGCCGGCGCTCTTCCGTGGGCGTTCGGTGGCGTCTCGGTGGTCGTCTTGGGGCATGTCGGTGAAGGTCGGGGCTATCGATCATTATAGGAAGCCGCCTGCGCCACCGGGGTGCTCACCTGGCCTGCCGGCAAAAGGGGGCCGGACGGGTGGCTCATCTCCTGTTACAGGCTGTGATGAACGGTGAACTTCGTATGCTTTTGACAACGCTCTGCGGCACGTCGACACCGAAAAATCTTTCCAGCACAAAGAGCTTGCTGCTAGCATTGAAGTGAAATCTTAAGTAATGGCGCGCCTGCGTGCCTCACAAATCGGGGGTCATCTTGATCTCACTGGGATCGCTTTTCAGCCGGGAGCCGGCGCCGTTGCTGGGCATCGACATCAGTTCGTCCAGCGTCAAGCTGGTGGAACTCGGGCGTACCCGTGCGGGGGATATGGTGCTGGAGCGCTGTGCCATCGAACCCCTGGAGCGCGGATGGATCACCGATGGCAACATCGAAAAATTCGACGAGGTGGCCGAGGCCGTGCGCCGGCTTGTGCGCAAGAGCGGCAGCAGGACCAAGAACGTGGCCCTGGCCCTGCCGGCTTCCGCCGTCATTACCAAGAAGATCATCCTGCCGGGCGGGCTGACCGATCGGGAACTGGAGGCGCAGGTCGAGTCCGAGGCCAATCAGTACATTCCGTTTTCGCTCGACGAGGTCAGCCTGGATTTCTGTGTGCTCGGGCCAAGTGCCAGCTCGCAGGGCGACGTCGAGGTGCTGATCGCAGCCTCCCGCAAGGAAAAGGTATCGGACCGGCAAGGCCTGGCCGAGGCCGCCGGACTCAAGCCGGTGGTGATGGACGTGGAGTCCTATGCTTCCCGCATGGCTGCCAGCCGGGTGATCGAAACGCTGCCCAACAGTGGCGTCGATGCGCTGGTGGCGCTGTTCGAGGTGGGTGCCATGACCACCAGCATGCAGGTCATCCGCAACGACGATGTGCTGTATGAGCGGGACCAGGCGTTTGGCGGTGCCCAGCTCACCCAGCTGATCGTGCGCCAGTATGGTTTTTCGGCCGATGAGGCCGAGGCCAAAAAGCGCTCGGGCGATCTGCCGGAGGACTACCGCAACACGGTGCTCGAACCGTTCATCGAGAGCATGGCGCAGGAGATTGGCCGTGCGTTGCAATTCTTCTTCACCAGCACGCCCCACAACAAGGTGGACCATATCCTGATTGCTGGTGGCAGCGCGGCGCTGCCCGGACTGACCGAAGCGGTCACGCACCAGACGTCGTTTGCCAGCATGGTCATCAATCCTTTTGACGGGATGGACATGGGCAGCGCGGTGCAGGTGCGCAAGATCGCCCGGGAGGCGCCCTCCTACCTGACCTCCACCGGCCTTGCGCTGAGGAGGTTCTACCAATGATCCTGATCAACCTGTTGCCGCACCGGGAAGCGGCCCGCAAGAAGCAAAAAGAGCAGTTCTACACGCACCTGGTCATGTCCGCCCTGCTGGGCGGTCTGGTCTGCGGAGCGGTTTTCACCTGGTACCAGGGACGCATGGCGGCGCAGCAGGACCGCAATGCGTTTCTGAAGGCCGAAATTGCCAAGCTCGACAACGAAATCAAGGATGTCGCATCCCTGCAAAGCGAGATCGTTTCGTTGCGCGCGCGCCAGACGGCGGTGGAGAATCTGCAGAGCGACCGCAACCTGCCGGTCCACCTGCTGGAGGCGCTGGTGACCCGCCTGCCCGATGGTGTCTACCTGCGCAGTGTCAAGCAGGAGAAACAGAGCGTGCTGCTGGTCGGTTCGGCGCAATCCCAGGAGCGCGTGTCCGAGCTGTTGCGCAACCTGGGCAATGACAGCCCCTGGCTGAGCAAGCCCGAACTCGTGGAGATCGTGGCCGCGAGAATCGATCCGAAATCGCGCGATCAGCGCAGGGTATCGAACTTCACCATCCGCGTCAGCCTGGTGAGGCCTTCGGAAACCGCGGGCCCGACGTCCGAAGCGGGCAAGCCCTCGAAGGGCAAGGTCTGAGTGCCATGGCAGCGAACGCAAAAAAATTTCTTTCAGTGGACATCCGGTCGGTGTCGGACAAGGCGCGCCGGCAGTTCGTGGGGCTTGACCCCAATGATCCGTCGCTGTGGCCCATTCTGCCCCGCAGCCTGCTGTTTCTTGCCGTGGGCGTCGCCGTCTGCGCCGGTCTGTGGTTTGCCTGGCTCAAGGCGGTCGATGAAGAGCTGGTGGCCGCACAGAACCAGGAACAGCAACTGCGCGACGAATACAAGAAAAAACTGATCCAGGCGGTCAATCTGGACGCCTTGCGCAAGCAGCGGGAACAGGTCCAGCAGTACGTCAGCCAGCTGGAAAAGCAACTGCCGAGCAAGGCCGAGATGGATGCGCTGCTGTCCGACATCAACCAGGCCGGCCTGGGGCGCAGCCTGCAGTTCGAACTGTTCCGCCCGGGCAACGTATCCATCATGGAGTATTACGCCGAACTGCCCATCACCATCAGGGTGACGGGGCGCTACCACGATGTGGGCCTGTTTGCCGCCGATATTGCGCACCTGTCCCGGATCGTGACCTTGAATGACCTGTCGCTGGCGCCCGTCCGTGACCGCGAGGGCGTGCTGACGCTGGATGGCACCGCGAAGACCTTCCGCTATCTCGATCAGGAGGAAATCGCGATGCAGCAGAAGGCGGCAACGGCCAAGAAAGGGGCGCGCAAATGAGGGCTTTCCTGAGGTGCCTGATGCTGTCCGCGGCAGCGGCGGGGCTGATGGCCGGCTGTTCATCGTCGGGTGACGACGAGCTGCGTCTGTGGATGCAGTCGGAGCGCAACTCGATCCGGCCCAATGTGAAACCGATTCCCGAGCCGACCAAGTTCGAACCCAAACCATACACCGTCGAGCAGATGCTGGAGCCGTTCAGCAGCGAGAAGCTGGCCAGTGTGCTCAGGGGCGCCCAGAGCAATCCGCTGCTGAACGCGGCCCTGATCGAGCCGGAGCTCAATCGCCGCAAGGAACCCCTGGAAGCGTTTCCGCTGGACGTCATGACCATGGTGGGCAGCATGGACCGCCAGGGCCATTTGGTGGCCCTGGTCAAGGTCGACAGGCTGCTCTACCAGGTGCGTGTGGGCAATTACCTGGGGCAGAACTACGGCAAGGTGACCGGTATTACCGAGACCGAGGTGCAACTGCGCGAAATCGTGCAGGATGCCGCCGGCGAGTGGATGGAGCAGTCGACGGCGCTGCAGCTACAAGAGGACGCGAGCAAATGAACGAAACAAGCATGACGGCACGCAGCAAAAGGCGCGTCGCCCGAGGGGGGCTGCGTGGAGGAATGGCACTTCTGCTGATGGCGTCCTGCGCCTGGGCGCAGGCACAGAATGCCATCAAGAACCTGACCGGCAGCATTCAGGGTGGGACAGAGATCATCCGCATCGAGACCCAGCAGCCGCTGGCGGCGGCGCCCACGGGGTTCACGGTGCAGTCGCCGGCCCGCATTTCACTCGACTTCCCGGGTGTGATCAATGGCATCGGACGCAACGCTGTGGACATCAACCAGGGCAATATGCGCTCGGCCCATGTGGTGCAGGCAGGGGAACGGACCCGGGTGGTCATCAACCTGAAGCAGCCAGCCTCGTACCAGACCCGGGTCGAGGGCACGACCCTGCTGGTCGTGCTCGATCACAACGCGGCCTCCGCAGCCGCGCCGGCCGTGGCGGCCCCACCGGTAGCGGCGGCAGCGGCGGCGACGTTCGCGCCCAGCCAGAACCCCGATGTCGTGGCGCTCAAGGACATCGATTTTCGGCGGGGTGCCGAAGCTACCGGCCGCGTGGTGGTCGATCTCGGCAGCAACCAGGTGGGGGTGGACATCCGTCAGCAGGGGCAGGATCTGGTGGTCGAATTTCTCCACTCTTCCCTGCCCGAGGGCCTGCGCCGGCGGCTGGATGTGTCCGATTTCGGCACACCGGTGCAGCTCATCACGACCACGCAGACCGGTGATCGCGTCCGCATGGTGGTGAGTCCGCGGGGCAACTGGGAGCACTCGGCCTACCAGAGTGACAGCCAGTTCGTGCTGGAGGTGCGCGAGCAGCGCCTGGACCCGGGCAAGTTGACCCAGGGGCCGGGCTACAACGGGGAAAAGCTGTCACTGAACTTCCAGAACATCGAGGTCAGGTCGCTGCTGCAGGTGATCGCCGACTTCACCAACTTCAATGTGGTGACGTCCGATTCGGTGGGTGGTTCACTGACCCTGCGCCTGAAGGACGTGCCCTGGGACCAGGCGCTCGACATCATCCTGCAGGCCAAAGGCCTGGGCATGCGCAAGGCCGGCAACGTGCTGTGGATCGCGCCCAAGGACGAGATTGCCGCCCGCGAGAAGCAGGAGCTGGAGTCCAAGGCGTCGATCGAGAGCCTGGAAACGCTCCGTACGCAGGGCTTCCAGATGAACTACGCGAAAGCCAGCGATGTCGCCGCCCAGTTGATGGCGGGCAGCGCCGGTGGTGGCGCGGGCAACACGGCGGCGACCCGGATTCTGTCCACACGTGGCAGCGTGATGGCCGAGCCGCGCACCAACCAGTTGTTCGTCACCGATATTCCGTCGAAGCTGGAGCAGGTGCAGCAGCTCATCGCCAAGCTGGACATTCCGATCCGTCAGGTGCTGATCGAGGCACGCATCGTCGAGGCCGACGACCGGTTCGGGCGCTCGCTGGGCGTGCGCCTGGGCGGCAGCGATCTGCGGGGCATCCGCGGTGGCCAGCCCGGTTACCCGGTGGGGGGCACCGATCGGGTCGCCATCGGCGGCAGCTACAACGCCGTGTCGATGACGACCACCGAGACGGAGAACGCACTGGACACGCTGAACACCTCCTTTGTGAACCTGCCCTCGACGGGTGCCGGCGGTTTTGCGCCGGCGGCATTCGCCATCTCGCTGTTCAGCTCGGCGGCCAACCGCTTCCTGAACCTGGAAATTTCGGCCCTGGAGGCCGACGGTCGCGGCAAGATCGTGTCCAGCCCGCGGGTCGTGACGGCTGACCAGGTCAAGGCCTTGATTGAGCAGGGCACCGAATACCCGTACCAGACGGCGACGTCCAGCGGCGCGACGGCCATTGCCTTCCGCAAGGCCAATCTGAAGCTGGAGGTGACGCCGCAGATCACCCCCGAGGGCGGCATCATTCTCGACGTGGATGTCAACAAGGACAGCCGCGGCGAGACCACGACCGCCGGTATCGCCATCAACACCAAGCACGTGCAGACGCAGGTGCTGGTCGAGAACGGCGGCACTGTGGTGATCGGCGGTATCTTCGAGCAGGAAGAGGTGGATGACGTGACCAAGGTGCCCCTGCTGGGCGATCTCCCGGTCGTGGGCAACCTGTTCAAGAACCGGGCGAAGACGGCCAACAAGCGGGAACTGCTGATCTTCCTGACGCCGCGCGTGATCGCCGATCGGGGCCTGTCGCGTTGAGCGGCTGACAAACGCATACGGATTTCAACGGCATATGAACATGAACAGAATCAAGATGATGGCGGCGGCCCTGTCGACGGCGGCCCTGGTGGCTTGCGGCGGCGGTGGCGACGTGGCGGGTGACAGCATGGAGTTCACCACCAATGTGGACGAATGGACGGTCAAGGCCCTTCGGAAGGGGGAGTGCCCGGGCGCTGGCAACGAGGTGTGGGTCACCATCGTGGGTG
>Ga0172377_10004255_pt1 | contig 14746 bp, 13 predicted proteins | sample Pumphouse3metaG_FD_119749 | JGI IMG/M metagenome (GOLD analysis project Ga0172377, IMG submission 119749) | Leachate microbial communities from a municipal landfill in Southern Ontario, Canada - Pumphouse #3 metaG | ecosystem: Engineered > Solid waste > Landfill > Unclassified | place: Canada... | reverse complement strand
GTTGGCATTCAGCACCGCATGCATGGAAGCCGCGCGAATTCCTTCACTTCCCATCCGCAGGATATACACATAGGCACGGACCAAGACAAGAAAGTTCCCCCAGAACATGCTGACCTTGCCAATTGAATCGGGTAGTTCCCAATTGTATACATAGCCACTGTCAGTCAGTTCAATATCGGGTTTGGGAAGAAATGGAACCAATTTTTCGTTTACCATCACAGGACCGCTTCCAGGACCTCCCCCTCCATGGGGAGTGGAGAACGTCTTGTGGAGATTAAGATGTATGACATCAAAACCCATGTCTCCTGGAGTTGCCATACCCATGATGGCATTCAAATTGGCTCCATCATAGTAGAGCAGAGCACCTATTTCATGGACCAGAGAGGAGATCTGCAGGATGTTCTTCTCAAAGAGTCCCAATGTATTGGGGTTGGTCAGCATCAAGGCTGCAACGGAGGAGTCGAGTTTGGATCTAAGATCATCCATATCGACCAAGCCTTCACTGTCACTGGCAACTGTGACCACTTCAAATCCGTTGATCACTGCACTTGCAGGATTGGTTCCGTGTGCACTTACAGGAACCAGAACCTTGTTACGATCGACATCTCCTCGCTTGAGGAAGTATGATCTGATCATCTTCAGACCGGTGTACTCACCATGAGCCCCAGCACAAGGTTGCAGACTTCCCCATCGCATGCCGGTGATGGAGGAAAGATCTTCCAACAGGTTGTACATGACTGATAGGCACCCTTGCACCGTTGAAATGTCCTGCAACGGATGGATGGAAGTAAACTCTTCCAACTTGGCTATCTGCTCACTCAATTTCGGATTGTACTTCATGGTACAGGATCCCAAGGGATAACTACCATTGTCGACACCATAAGCTTGATTTGAAAGCCTGGTGAAATGCCGAACGACATCCAACTCGGAAACCTCGGGAAGACGCGCAGGCTTTTGACGTAATAACTCTTGAGGAATTTCAGGAAGGGCCTGTTCAAACCCACGGGGAAGGTCCAAAACGGGAAAACAGTAGGCTTTTCTTCCTAATTTGGAAATATCTATCAACAAGGACTCACTCATTTCATCACCCTCCGGGCAGCTGCAAGATACAGCTCCAGCTCTTCACGACTCCGCTTCTCTGTCACCGCAACCAAGAGGACCAATTCATCCTGTGGTTTTCTGGTGAGGCTCGACAGCCTCACCCCGGCAAAGATGTCTTCATTGCGCAGTTCCTGAAGAAACTTTCTCATGCGTTTTGCATCTGAGAAGACCAGAGGGAATTCACACCAGAAGGGAGAGTCCCAAATCAAGGAGATGCCTGGAAGCTGTGCCAGATGGTAGGCAAGATAATGAGCTTTGACATAACTCTGCTGGGCAGCTTCAACCATTCCTCCCCAACCAAGAGAGGAGAGATGAATGGTGGTCATCAAAGCGGCAAGCGCCTGGTTTGAGCAGACGTTGCTGGTTGCATGTTCCCGCTTGATGTGCTGTTCTCTTGCTTGCAGGGTGAGGGTATAGCCCTTCCTGCCTTGAGCATCCACAGTGGCTCCTACAATGCGTCCAGGAATCTTACGCATCAAGGCTTTGGTCACCGCCATATACCCACAGGAAGGTCCTCCAAAACCAAGAGGAATTCCCAAGGCCTGGGTGTCGCCGACTGCAATGTCCGCATCCCATTCGGCAGGACTTTTTTGCATGGCCAAGGAGAGCAGGTCACTGCTTATGGCAAACAGACAACCCCTTTCATGAAGACGTTGGGCGATGCCTGAATAGTCTTCCAGGAAACCATAGCGGTTGGGGGACTGTACAATCAGGCCTGCGACATCATCCGTGATTTCTGCATCCAATTGAGAAAAGTCTGCAACTCCCAGATGTTCAGACACCAACCTGATCCGATGTCCCGCTCCTGTCGCCCACGTAGTGAGCACCTGAAGGGCAAAGGGATGTATCGTGGAAGAAACAAGCACAGTCGTGGCTTTTCTTTTTGCATGAATCATTAATGAAGCAGCTTCAGAAGCTGCATTCGCCCCGTCATATAGGGAGGCATTGGAAACATCCATGCCGGTGATTTCGCAGATCATACTTTGGAATTCATAAATTGCTTGGAGCAGACCTTGGCTCATTTCTGCTTGATACGGGGTATAAGCAGTAACAAACGAGGGAAGATTAGCCAAAGCTTGCACAGTTGAGGGAATCAGATGGTCATAGCACCCACAACCGAGGAAGGGAATTCCCTTGCTGTTTCTTTGGGCTATGGAGGTTATCATTCTCAATACCTCGTCTTCACTCCGCCCATGACTGATGGGGACAGAATCACTGAGCATCAGTTCCTCTGTGAGCCCTTCATATAGTTCTTCAATCGAAGCGACCCCAATAGCGTCAAGCATTTTTTTCCGATCTTCATCGGTATGGGGTATATAGGGATAAACCATTCTGTTCTCCTTCATGTCTGGACACGACAACGCCGCCCGGTTACAGGCGGCGCTTGTGTTTTTTTAGAGACTTTCTAGATACGCACCGTAATCTGTTGCATTCAACAACTCATCATAATCACTGCGTGAAAACGACTCGAGTGCATACAGGTAATTCTTGTAGCAGTCGGTGTTCACCAGTTCAGGAGAACCATCCAGATCTTCATTGACTTCAACAACCACTCCCTCAATGGGATTGATGATTGCAGAAGCAGCTTTTACACTCTCTACGGTAGAGATTTCCTCATCTTTATTGAATCGCTCTCCAATCGGCGGCAATTCGACAAAAACAATCTCTCCAAGTTCACTCTGGGCGTGGTCGGTAATGCCGACAAAAGCCTTATCGTTCTCGAGACGAACCCATTCATGGTCCTTACTATACTTCAATTCTTGCGGAATACTGTCCATGCTAACCTCCAAGTCACGTCAATGCTAACACCACTACTACTCGTTGTCGAGAGGGAAATGCTTTTGAAGGAACGACAAGTCAAGCTGCGGATACAGTTTGAACGTGTCGAGAAGGCTCAACACCCTCGATCTTGCTTCATTTCCAACACTCGTTTCAGTAATGGCCTTGGCTTTGCTCAGCTGACCTGCCTTCTCTCCCTTGGTGATCTTTGCGGGACGGGTGTTTTTAAGAACCAGTGCAATGATGGAGGCAATTTCCTTCATTTCTTCAGCTCCCATACCAAGGGTGGTGACTGCAGGGGTGCCGATTCTCAATCCGCTGGTATACCAAGGTCCGTTGGGATCGAAGGGAAGTGCATTGCGGTTGAGTGTTACTCCACATTCACGCAAAGCAGATTCCGCCTGCCTTCCATTCAGACCAAAACTACGGACATCAAGCAGCATCAGATGGTTGTCCGTCCCATCGGTGGCAACGGGAATTCCTTCATCCATGCAAGCTTTTGCCAAATCTGAGGAATTTTCCACAATCTTTTGGGCATACTGGGCAAAACTAGGATCAAGTGCTTCTGTAAAGGCAACGGCTTTTGCAGCCATGACATGCGGCAAAGGACCACCGATCACCAAAGGACAACCCTTATCCACACTCTCTGCAAACTCCTGCTTGCACAAAATCATACCACCACGAGGACCTCGAAGCGTCTTGTGGGTTGTTGTCGTGACGACATCGGCCCATGCAACAGGTTCAAACTCCCCTGTAAACACCTTTCCTGCAACCAAGCCGGCAAAGTGAGCCATGTCAACCATGAAGACAGCTCCAACAGAATGGGCGATTTCCGCCATTCTCTTGAAGTTGATTTTCCGTGGGTATGCGCTATATCCAGCCAACAGAATGAGGGGCTTGATTTCCTTTGCCTGTTTTTCAATCGAATCATAGTCAAGCAGTCCGGTCTCTTTATCAACCGAATAGCTATAGGCATCAAACATCTGAGCCGATACATTCTGGCGATACCCATGGGTAAGGTGTCCGCCACTATAGTAATCAAGACCGAGGATCCTTTGGTTTCCGAGCTTTGCACGGACGATATCCCATTGTTCCCTGCTCATATCGCTGGGGTTTGAAATACCGATTTCCTCCATCAAGGGAACCTGCACCTTTGCATTGAGGATCGCCCAATATGCTACAAGGTTTGCATCAGCTCCACTATGGGGTTGTACATATGCATGATCAGCGCCAAACAACTGGCAAGCCTTCTCACATGCATAGGCTTCAATGGCATCCACGTTGTCACAGCCAGCATAGAAGCGATGATATGCATACCCTTCACTGTATTTATCAGTGAGCAGATTGCCCATGGCAAATTGGGAATTCAAAGATGAAAAATTCTCACTGGCAATCAACTTAAGGTGTGTTCTCTGATCCTTCAGTTCATGCACGATTCTGCCAGCTACCATAGGTGCTACTGCTGCTACTTCCTGCAGGGATGCAACATACGCAACCATTGAGGAATCAACTGTCTTTGCTTCTGCCAAATACGCTTCCAATGCTTTTTTCTCGGCCATTTTTCACCTCTTGATGTAGATCTCAATATTGGTATCTTGCCTTTCTGAAGCCCCTCTGTCAACGCCAACGAACTAATCGATTTGGCAAAATACAACTTTTTTGTTGCATTTTTTTCTCTTCCCCTTTAAAATCTACCGGTTGCCCACAGGGAAGGAGTAGAAAGTGAATAATGAAAGAGAAACACTGAAAAGCAGGCTTGGGTTTATCCTGCTCTCAGCAGGTTGTGCCATTGGACTAGGAAACGTATGGAGATTTCCTTACATCACCGGTAAATATGGTGGTGCCGCCTTCGTTCTCTTTTATATTGTATTCCTTGTAATTTTAGGACTCCCCGTCATGGTGATGGAATTCTCAATCGGCAGAGCCAGTAAACAAAACATTGGATTGGCACTGAAGGCATTGGAACCAAAGGGATCAAAATGGCATGTCTACGGCCCGATAGCCATCATTGGAAATTATGTCTTGATGATGTTCTATACGACCATTTCAGGCTGGTTGCTCTCCTACTTCATCCATATGCTGAAAGGTGACTTCACTGCTTTAGATACCGCAGGTGTTCAGAATGTCTTTTCCAATATGCTCGCTTCTCCCCTGAGTATGTTCTTCTGGATGGTAGCTGCAACTGTCTTGGGATTTCTTCCGGTAGCAAGAGGCCTGCAAAACGGTGTCGAGAAAATTTCCAAGTTCATGATGGTGGGGCTTCTCGGTCTCATCGTGGTCCTTGCCCTCAACAGTCTCACCATCAAGGGAGGCAGTGAAGGCCTAAAGTTCTATTTGCTCCCCAACTTTTCACGGATGCAGGAAATCGGCATCTTTGAAGCAGTCTATGCTGCCATGGGGCAGGCTTTTTTCACCTTGAGCCTCGGCATCGGTTCCATTTCCATTTTCGGATCCTACATTGATAAAAAATACACATTGACCGGTGAGGCCATCAAGGTCATCGGTTTGGATACCTTCATCGCTCTTGCTAGCGGGCTCATCATTTTTCCCGCGGCCTTTGCATTTGGTGTGCAACCAGATGCAGGTCCTTCCTTGCTCTTCATCACCTTGCCAAACATCTTCAACCAGATGGGTGGAGGAAGGATCTGGGGTTCCTTGTTCTTTTTGTTCATGAGCTTTGCAGCCTTGAGCACCCTGATCGCCGTCTTCGAGAATATCGTCAGTTATTGGATCGATGTCCATCACTTCAGCAGAAAAAAGGCCACGCTGGTGAACTGCATAGCCATCATCGTACTCTCCCTTCCTTGTATTTTGGGATTCAACGTGCTTTCCAGCATCCAATTGCTCGGACCAGGTTCAAACATCCTTGATCTGGAAGATTTCTTTGTAAGCTCAACCCTACTTCCGCTCGGTTCATTATTGTTTACTCTTTTCTGCACTGTAAAATATGGATGGGGCTGGGACAACTTCACCAAGGAAGCCGATACCGGAAAAGGAGTAAAGTTTCCTAAAGCAATACAGTTCTATTGCAAATGGATCCTTCCTGCCATTATTCTGGTTTTATTCATCAAAGGGTATTGGGATATATTTGTAAAGTAGCGCTATGTTGACAGAGATGAGCGTAGCGCATATAATTTCCTAGCGTTTAAGCAGATATTTTGGAGGGCTTTGTGGCCAAAGAAGAAGCGATTGAAGTGGAAGGCGTCGTACGCGAAGCACTTCCAAACACGATGTTCCGAGTGGAACTTCAGAACCAGCATGTTATCCTAGCACATCTTTCAGGAAAGATGCGCAAGCACTATATCAGGATTGTACCTGGAGATACCGTGCGTGTTGCACTCTCACCCTACGACCTCACCAAGGGTCGAATCATTTACCGAGAGCGCTAACAATTCATAAAGGCCGATTCTTTTACAGAACCGGCCTTTATTATGTACTCTCACCTAGTTTTTACTTTCCTTTCAGAAGTATCCAGATTGCTCCACTTCCCCCGTAGCAGGCCTTCGGGCTGTATGCTTCACGCACTACACCACTGAGTCTGATCTGAGAAAGGGCTGCTTCCTTCAGCAAGGAATACCCTTGGTCGTTATGCAATCCCTTACCGGTGATGATGCAAATCTTCTGGAGCTTTTTCGCTGCGCTTTCCTTGAGAAATTCAGAACAGGCCATCTCAGCTTCCTGAACCGTCATTCCGTGAAGGTCCAAGGTCACTTGAGGTTCCATGGCACGCAACGTGGAAATATTCTCCACACTCCGCCTTTCTTCTTTCTTCTCGCTTTTAGCCTTTTCCACAGCTTTCTGCTCATCGGTCATGCTGTTCCATGCTCGGTAGGTATCGGCAAAAGACCATGATACATCACCCTTTTTCTCTTCGTCAGCTTCCACTTTATCCTCAAGGGCTTGCTTCATCTCTACTGAGGTAGGAAGAAGTTTTTCATCCACGGTTTTGATCGCCGGTCTTTTTGAAGAAACACTCCTGTCTTTTTTCGGTGTTACACCATCATATTGGTCAAGCAGGGATCCAAAATCCTTTTTAGGCACATACTTTGTACTCTTTTTTATGGTTTCCGCCTTTTTTTCTTTGGCGGCCACCTTTTCGCCTTCCCATTCACTGAGAATTTCTGCAAAGGTTTTCTCAACAGTCACCTTACTGTGACTCTTCATTTTCTTGGTCACACCACCAAGTTCACCAGTGGCTTCCCAAGCAGAGAGAATATCCCCAAAGCTGGCATGAGGGTCGTATCCAACTACGCGCGGTTCTTTTCTTGTCGGTTTTGGTATCGGTGTAGGTTTCTGTTCGATTTTCTTTGGTACAACCTTCTTGATATCCTCAAACGGCAAATAGGCATCTTTATCAACAGGAAGGCGGCTGGTATCAGCCGCCTTTTTCTGTATCACTACTTTCTTCTTTTTGGCCACTTAAACCTCCCGGACGTCTAAAAGCTGTGACACAAAGGGTTTGATAATCTCAACAACCTTGCTGATCGGTGCTCCCTGCACCTTGATGGTACAGATTGCATTCGAAGGATCGGTTCCCATGAAGGTACCGAACGTGATGATATCAATTCCCTGTTCACTCAAAGCCTGGGAAATCTTTGCAATGGTACCAGGCTTATCTTCTACGATAAAGGAAACCCTCACCCCGAAGTGGCGGGCTCCGAACAATTCAAGCAGAATCTTGAACATATCACTCTTGCTTACGATTCCGATAAGCTTGTCACCCTCAAGGACAGGAAGACAGGAAAGATCCTGATCGACCATCATACGGGCGGCTTCTTCCACGGTAGTGTCCTTATTGATGGTCACTACGTTCTTGCTCATAAGCTTCTTGACCGTGAGTTTGCTGAGTAGATACGCCATTTCATGAATCGACAAACTGCTAGCTGGAGATGGGGATGCATAGAGAATATCTTTTTCGGTAATAAGCCCAACAAGTTTCTTGTCCTTATCGAGGACAGGAAGTCGATGCACTTTCTCCTGCTTCATCAGAGAAGAAGCTTCCGCTATAGACATCTCTGGAGTAGCAGTAACTGGGTTGCGAGTCATTCTTCGTTCGATAATCATATGATTCTCCTACCTACCATGTACCATTACTATAATTCAATGCAAACCTAATTTCCAGTAATTATTCGCCAAGATACGCTTCACGGACCTTTTCGTTCTCCAATAAGGAGGATGAGGCATCATGGAGGACTATTCTTCCATTTTCCATGACATACCCTTCTGTGGAGGCTTTCAATGCCATTCTGGCATTCTGTTCAACAAGGAAAACCGTTACATTGTCCTGTTTGTTGATCAAATCAATCTTCTCGAAGATGTCGGCAATGACCAAAGGTGCTAATCCCAACCCAGGTTCATCAAGCAGAATCATGCGTGGAGCACTCATCAAGGCCCTGGCTATGGCCATCATCTGCTGTTCTCCTCCAGAAAGGGACCGTGTCTTCTGCTTTCTTCTGGATCCAAGAATCGGGAAAAAATCATACATGGCTTGCTTTCTTTCCAGAATCAGATTCTCATCGCGAACAAGAAACGCTCCCATGTCCAGATTCTCTTCAACCGTCATGTCCGCAAACACCCTACGTCCTTCTGGAACCAAAGCGATGCCACGGGAAACAATGACATCAGTGGTAAGAAACTTGTGCTTCTTGATCTTCTCCGTAGAATTCCTTGCTTGGCAGATTTCTTCACCATCGAACGTAATTGAGCCTGTGACCAACGGTTCCTGTCCTACAATTGCTTTAAGAAGCGTACTTTTACCACTTCCATTAGCGCCGATCAGACAGACAATATCGCCTTGGTTGACATGCATGCTTACATTCTGGAGAGCCTTGATGTTTCCATACGAAACAGAAATGTCGTCTATGGTAAGCAATTCGTTCATTCTTCTTCCTTTCCAAGATAGGCTTCGATAACACTTGGGTTGTGCTTGATCTCTCTGGGAGTGCCTTGGGCAAGTTTCATTCCGTAGTTGAGGACCGTGATGGTATCACAGATGTTCATGACCAACTTCATGTCGTGTTCTATAAGCACGACCGTTATGCCAAGGTCACGTATCTTTCTTATGGTAGCCATGAGATGGTCTGTTTCCTGTGGATTCATACCCGCAGCAGGTTCGTCGAGGAACAGCAGTTTCGGATCTGTTGCCAAGGCCCTGGCGATTTCCAGTTCCCTTTGTCTTCCATACGGAAGGTTTTTGGCAAGTTCATTCTTGAACTGACTCATGTCGAAGAAATCCAACCAGTTGTCTGCTGCTTCATAGATTTCCTGTTCTTCCTGCTTAAGATATACATAACTTTTCAAGGCATTGAGGAAACGACCATGCGTGGCATCCTTTCCTGTCTTGAAATGTCGGCCGATCATTACGTTTTCAACCACCGAAAGTTCTTTGAAAAGACGGATGTTCTGGAACGTACGGGCAATACCCATTCGACAGATCTTATGTGCAGGAAAACCGGTGATGTCTTTGTTGTTGAAAAACACCTTACCAGAGGAAGGAACATCCAAACCTGTCATGTTGTTGAACAAGGTGGTCTTTCCTGCTCCGTTTGGTCCAATGAGACCGGTAATGAGACCGGCTTCAACCTGGAAGTCGACCTTACTGACGGCAACCACACCGCCATAGGCTCTGGTAAGAGCTTCAGTTTCCAGAAGGATCATTTTGAACCTCTCTTTTGGGCATGCTTCTTGCCATAGGTATGTTCTTCACGTCCAAGCAAACCTTGGGGACGCCAAATCATCATGACTACGAGTATCAAGCCGAACAGGATCTGCTTGAACTGCGGAGGGATGACGCTGGAAAGCCCGGTGAGCTGGGGAAAATAACTGATAAGCTGAATGATGAACGCTCCAAGGATAGCAGCCTTGAAGTTACCCATCCCCCCAAGCACGACCATACAGAGTACCATGACCGACACCATGAAGGTATAGGTTCCAGGAGTGACTGAAAGTGAGAAAACAGCCTGTAATGAACCTGCGATGCCGGCAACTGCTGCACCAAGGACAAAGGCATAGACCTTGTATTTGGTGATGTTGATGCCCATCGATTGGGCTGCAATCTCATCTTCACGTACTGCAGTCAGAGCTCTTCCCATTCTTGAACGGGCAAGACGTTGGAACAGGTAGTAGGCAATGATGACAAAGATGATGATCATCACCAAAAACGCATACTTGCGATAAGGATTGATGGTAAAGCCAAAAAGATCCGGCATCGGGATTTTCTGAATTCCCATGGGACCGTTGGTCAAGGAGTCCCAGTTGTTGAGTACATTCCTGACGATTTCTCCGAATCCCAAGGTCGCAATGGCCAGATAGTCGCCTTTGAGTCTGAGAGTCGGGAGCCCGATGAGTAGCCCAAACACAGCACTTAAAAGAGCGGCAACAGGCAAGGTCGCCCAGAAAGACCATCCAAACTGAGTTGCAAGAATGGCAGTTGCATAACTACCGATTGCGAAAAAGCCTGCCTGACAAAGAGAGAGCATACCACCGTATCCGGTGATTACGTTCTGCCCGATTGCCATCAATGCGTAGATTCCTGAATAAATGAGAATAAGGAGGAAAAAGTTAAACATATTACACCTTCTCCTTTTCAACTTTTCCGAACAGGCCTTCAGGCTTGATCAGAAGGATGAGGATCAATACACCAAATGCGATGGTGTCTTTCAGACCGGTGGGAATGCCAAAAACGGCAACACCAAAAGTCTCCAGAAGTCCGAGGAGGATTCCTCCGAACATGGCTCCGGAAATATTTCCGATACCACCGACTACTGCAGCTACAAAGGCCTTCAAACCTGTCATGGTACCCATGGTTGGATACACCTTGTAATCCAAGGCGATGAGGATGCCACCAACTGCAGCAAGTGCACTGCCGATGGCAAAGGTCATGCTGATGACTTTGTTGACATTGATACCCATCAACATGGCCGTATCCTGGTCAAGGCTTGTTGCACGCATGGCTTTTCCCATTCGGGTACGGTCGACAAAGAGCTTCAAGGTCACCATCATGATCACAGAGACCACCAGAATCAGAATCTGGTGAGGAGTGATGACGACCCCTCCAAAAGAAATGGGCGTATTGTCAAACGGATAGTTCAGCTTTCTGGACTGGGTGCCGAACACCCAGGCTGCACTATTTGAGAGAATGAAAGAAACACCGATGGCGCTCAACAGCGGAGCGAGACGGGTTGCTTTTCTTAGAGGTTTATACGCTATGCGTTCTATGGCCATTCCCAAAAGACCGCAGCTTACCATGCTGACCAACATTGCGATAAAAAAGGACACGAAGGTCCAAGTTCCTAGAGGAGCATCTCCTCTGAGCCCATCAAAGACAAAGAGCCCGATATAAGCTCCCACCATGAGGATATCGCCATGAGCGAAGTTTATGAATTTCAGAATGCCATACACCATGGTGTATCCAAGGGCAATCAGGGCGTAGATCCCCCCCAATGTCAGGCCATTCATCAAATGTTGGAAAAATTCAGATATTCCCACGATGCGGCTCTCCTTACCTACGATAACTGGATAGTACAATAACATGAAAAGACCGGTGTAAACAACACCGGTCCATCCAATTTCCCGATGACCGAGAAAGAAGTGAAATCAGTCGATCTGAACCAATTTTCCGTCAACAACGGTAAACGTTCCGATGTATTCAGGAGTGGTCTTGTTTACTTTATACAGGCCCTGATAAGCTACCAGATCGCCGTTCTCTGCAAAGTTGATGGTTCCGGTTACACCTTGGTAATTCTTGGTAGCAGCAACTGCATCACGAATATCCTTGCGGTCGAACTTACCAGTCTTCTTGTAGACGGTTTCCATAGCGCTAAGAAGGATGTTGGTGCCGTCAAAGGCATTACTTGCAAAGGAGTCGGGGCCGACACCGTACTTGGCGGTATATTCAGCGACAAAATTGCTGTAATCTTCACTTTCCTTAACTTTGGCAGGTCCAACATAGACTACGCCATCGGTGAAGTCACCAGCAAGGTTGTAGATCTCAGGGTTGGAGAAACCATCACAAGAGGTGAAAGGAATCTTGATGCCAAGCTGAGTAGCCTGTTCAAGGATCTGGGCCATTTCAGCAGTGTAGTTGGGAATGTAGATTGCATCAGGATTGGCAGAACGGATTTTTGTGAGCTGAGTCTTGAAATCCTTGTCGCCTACCTGGAAGCTCTCAGAAGTGATGACTTTGCCACCAGCAGCTTCGAAACTTGCAGTCATGCCTTCAAACAGGCCCTGGCTATAGTCGTTCTTGGCATAGAGGACAGCCATGGTCTTGTAACCAAGCTGCTCGGCGAAATACCGACCGGCCACTTCTCCCTGCAAACCATCAGAGACAACGGTGCGGAAAACAAAGTCACCGATGCTGGTGATGTCGGCATGGGTGGCAGAAGGAGAAATCATGATGAGTCCTTCGTTCTGCACACGTTCGCCGACTGCAAAGGAAACACCGGTGAAAACAGGACCGATGAGTCCGGCGATCTTATCTGAAGAGGAAAGCTTTTCAATTGCAGAAAGGCCCTTCTCTACGCTACCTTCCGTGTCTTCAGTTACGAGGACGACAGGAAGCTTTCCGTTGAAACCACCCTTGGCGTTGAAATGCTCAACAGCAAGCATGGCAGAGTTATTACTTAGCACTCCATAGTTGGCGTAGTCGCCAGTCATGGGTCCCATGAAACCGATTTTCGGACTGGATGCTTCAGATCCACCCTGGGCAAACACCGGAGCGGCCACCAGTGCGAACAAAGCAACAACAGCCACAAATACAAACAGGCGTTTTTTCATACTTCGGTACCTCCAAATTGTACAGAAAACAGGATTCATTAATATCCTGCTAAAGTATAGATTAGTTTATACAATAACAAGTATAAATATGCAACATTCAACCAATACAAAACAATAAAAAAGACTTTTAGCATAAGAAAGGGTGATAAACACATCCCAAGTTGACTATTTCCCAGCAACAAAGCAGAAACCGCCTCAGAAATTTCACACATTCAAATAGCTATACATGTGATACAATCTACATATAGCAAAAAAGGAGAGAATCTATGGCAAGAGAACACAAGATCTTGGGAGAATTCAAGAAATTCATCACAAGAGGCAATGTAATGGATATGGCTGTGGGCATCATCATTGGTACCGCTTTTACAGCTATTGTCAATTCGCTGGTGAAAGATATTCTCATGCCTTTCATCGGATGGATAGTCGGAGGAACAAGTTTTACAGATTTGAAGATTGTCATTTCAGAAGCTACAGAGCAGACCACGGAAGTGGCGATCCTCTATGGCAATTTCATCCAACGAATAATCGATTTCCTCATCATTGCCCTGGTTGTGTTCTTCTTGGTGAGAACCATCAACAAAATGAGAGAAAGAATCGAAGCAAGGAGAAAAGTGGAAGAAGTTCCTGCCGCTGCTCCTCCTGCGACACCTCCGGATATCATACTCCTTACTGAAATACGTGACTTGTTGAAAAAATGACATGCATGAAAGAAAGGAAGGAAGCTGGTAAAGCCTTCTTCCTTTCATTGCACAGTTGACAACAACTCGAGCAAAGCCTTGTCATCCATAGGCTTTGCAAACAAATAGCCTTGCATGAGATCAATACCCATTTTGTGCAGTACTTGATTCTGTTCTTCTGTTTCCACACCTTCTGCTACAATATGCTTCCCTATCCGATGAAGCATCAACACCAACGAATCTAGAAGGACCTCATGGGTATCATAGTGATTGATGATGGATCGATCGAGTTTTACCGTATCAAACGGCAATTTGATGAGATATTCAATGTTTGAGTAGCCTTTCCCATAATCATCCAAGGAAAAGGAAATGCCTTGGGCAGAAAATGTATTCATAGCCTTCTCCACCCGATCAAAAGAATCGATCACCATTGTTTCAGTAATTTCAAACCCAATTCGATGAGGATCCACTCCCTTCTCCTCGATGATCTTCATCATGCTGGATTCCATATCAGGATTGAGAAAATGTATCGACGATAGGTTTATGGCTATCGATTGCATGCTTTCATAGTCAGATCCCATGCGCACAAGCAGATCACAGACCTTATTGACAACCCAATATGTCAAGTTTTCAATCAACCCATTTTCTTCAGCTATTGGAATGAATTCTGAAGGTTCAATGTCTCCCAAGGCATCGTCATGAAGCCGAAGCAAGGCCTCAGCAGATACGATTAGACTCGTTTTGCCCGAATAGACAGGCTGGTAAAACAGAGCTAGGGTATTGTTCTCTATCGCAGCTTTCAAGCATTCGAGAACAACAACCTTCCGCTGGTTCTCCTTAAGCATTTCATTACTGAATATTGCAATCTTGGTCTTGCTTGCTTTTGCACTGGTCAAGGTATAGTCGACGGCATTAATGGCATCCTCAACGTTTTCCGCATGATCGGGAATCACCACCAAAGATACGCGGATATCAACGTGGACCGAGGTATTTCCCAACATCCAGATGGCAGCAAACCGATCAAGAAGCGTTTTGGCCACTACATTCGCCTGCTCTAAGGAGTATCCTTTCAAAAGCAGCACAAACTGATCTCCGTTCACTCTATAGGCCATGTAGTCGGTGCTGATCGTCAACAGATATTCTGATATTTCTTTCAATAATAGATTTCCGTTGTGCTGTCCGAATTTCTGATTGAATGCTTTGAAATTGATGATGTCGGTCATCACGATACATCCGGTCTCACGACGTGAGAACAATCGGGTGAGATCAGAAACAAACAGCTGGCGATTCGGTAAACCGGTGAGAGAATCAAAGGTCACTTTCAAGCCTTTCAACACAAAATGTTCCATGAGGATGGCAGCTACAATGGATGCAGAGAGGAACTGAGGATAGTCGGTCATGATGAATACCTG
>Ga0172377_10004254_pt1 | contig 14751 bp, 11 predicted proteins | sample Pumphouse3metaG_FD_119749 | JGI IMG/M metagenome (GOLD analysis project Ga0172377, IMG submission 119749) | Leachate microbial communities from a municipal landfill in Southern Ontario, Canada - Pumphouse #3 metaG | ecosystem: Engineered > Solid waste > Landfill > Unclassified | place: Canada... | reverse complement strand
ACACTGGCCAGTTCCCTCTCGGTCGTCATGGCAGGGATTATCGGATGGGTCGGATTGATCATCCCCCATATCATCCGTATGGCGGTTGGACCTTCGCACCGTTTATTAGTTCCTCTCTCGACGATTACCGGAGCGATCTTTTTGCTTTTGGCCGACTCGGTATCCCGTCTGGCGATGAGCGTCGAAATACCGATCGGGATACTGACCTCTTTGATCGGTATCCCCGTTTTCATCATCGTACTTAAAAATGCGAGGGCAGCATGGAACTAAATCCTATACTTACCGTCAGCGATCTATCGTTTTCCTATCCGACCCGAAAGGTCTTAAACAATATCAACTTTTCCCTGCGTAAAGGGGAAGTCGTCAGCCTCCTCGGCCCTAACGGATGCGGAAAAAGTACCCTGATTCGGCTGATGCTTAGATTACTGCGTCCGCACGGAGGGGAGATATGGCTCAATAACCGTTCGATCGAGCGGTATTCGCACCGCGAAATCGCTTCGCACATCGCCTATATCCCGCAATACCACAACGTACCGTTTAATTACACCGTTTTGGAGATGGTTATGATGGGGAGGGTATCCAAACTCGGGTTTTTCGCCGCACCCTCACACTCTGATCGGACCATTGCCCGCGAGGCATTGGAACGGATCGGGATCGAGTCTCTCTCCGATCGTCCTTTCGGTCAGCTCAGCGGCGGACAAAAACAGATGGTTCTGCTCGCCCGCGCTCTGACACAGGAAGTCGATACCTTTATCATGGACGAACCGGTCTCGGGACTCGATTACGGCAACCAAATCCGTCTGCTCGAACTGATCAATCAATTGAAAACACAAGGATATACTTTCCTCAAAACGACTCATTATCCCGACCATGCGTTGATGGTCTCCGATCGCGTCGTCGTAATGAACGGGGGAAAAATCATCTCGGACGGAAAACCCGATGCCGTCATTACCGATGCAATGATCGATGAAGTCTACGGAATCAAGGCCGAAATCATCACCCATAAGCACCGTTCGTGGTGCATTCCCGATTTTCATTAAAGGATTCTCATGAAATTCGCGTATGCTTTTCTCATTTCAGTATTAGTTGTCATCTCAAGCGAAGCACGCATCATTACCGACGATTACGGCAGAAGTGTCACGATACCCGATAAAGTGACGAAGATCTATGCCGCATCGCCGCAGTTGACCATGAGTCTCGTCGCTTTCGATCCGGCGCTCATAGCAGCTATCAATACACCGTTTAATGACATTCAAAAAAAATACGTCGGGATTGCCGCTTCCAAACCGGTAGCGGGAGGTTATTTCGGTCAGGGCAATACCCCTAACTTCGAAATACTGGCCGCTTCCAAACCGGATATCATCCTCATGTGGGGAAGAATGACGGGAGCGGACAACATACTGGCTAAATTCTCGGCACTCGGTATCCCTGTTCTGATGATACGCAACGACTCGATCAACGATCTCGTTTCCCAGTTTAAGCTCTACGGCGAGCTGAGCGGCAATCACAAACGTGCCAAGGCACTGATCGACTATACGCAAGAGACGCTCAGCCTTATCCGTTCACTCCAAAAGCCTCTGGAAAAACGCAAAGAGGTGCGCTACTACTTTGCCGAAAGTTTGGATGGCTTATCCAGCGAATGCGACGGATCGTTCCATCTCGAACCGTTCAACTATTCGGGAGCTAAAAATGCTCTCAATTGCCGTATGACCTCCAACTACGGGATGGAAAAGATATCATTGGAAAACATTATGCTCGCTGACCCCGACGTTATCGTCGCGATGGAAAAAGAGTTTGCCGATTCGCTTCGTACAAACAGCAAATGGCAATCGCTGCGTGCAGTCAAATCAGGACGAATTCTCACCGTTCCGAGCGAACCGTTCAACTATATTTCCCGCCCCCCTTCATTTATGCGACTGATGGGGATTCGATGGCTGATCCATGCTTTTTATCCCGATTTGATCGGCCCGATCGACCAGGAACAACAACGATTTGAAAAACTTTTCTTCCCTCTTTACAGGGAAAAATAATTTTTTCACAATCGTTATATCATTTATGATATAGAATAACACAAAACTTATGGAGTAACAAATGAATGACAACACAAAATCAAATTACAACTTCATCAAAACAAGTTGTATAGCATCAGCCTTGCTATTGCCGTTTTATAGCATCATGGCAAATGATACAAATACATCCAAATCATACACACTAGAGGCGATAGAAGCAACTTATGAGGAACAAGGCAATTCGATATTTGCAAAAGAACCTGTTAACGCTATAAGTACAAATACATTAACAAAAAAAGCTCTCGATACTATAGGTGGTCCTGCTCAAAGCAATTATTATAAAGCGCTTGACATACTACCTGGTGTTAACGCTCAAACGGCAGATATGTCGGGTATCGGTGCACAAAATATTAAAGTAAGAGGAAAAAGTTCTTTTCACATTGGAAGAACAATTGAGGATCTTCCGCTTACAGGTATAGTTGGAGCGAACGGCATTGGCGGCGGAGAGCTTTTTGATATGGAAAATGTAAGCGAACTGAATCTCTATAAAGGTGCTGTATCTTCCGATAAAGGCTTTTCACTCTCAACATCAGGTGGTGTTATTAATGCAAATCTTCTCTCACCCGACAATGATTTTGGAGCAAATATTAAACAAAGTTTTGGCAGTAATAATTTTATGCGAACCTTTGGTAGAGTTGATAGCGGCAAACTCGCAAGCGATAGCTCATTTTTTCTCTCTTTTTCAAATACTTCCGGAGACAAATGGAAAGGTGAAGGAGGCTCACCCGACAGTAAGCACAATTTTAACTTTGGCTATACTCAAAGCTTTGGAGATAGAGTAACCAGCAATATATATGCTGCTTACAGCAAAATAAAATTACACGATTATCGCTCACTTACCTATGCGCAATCACGTGATTTGGATACTTATTATGATTTTGACTACAACACGAAACTCACCGACGGAGCCAGTGATAATGATAAATATTACGATTACAATCGACAAGAATATGAATCGTATGCAGTCATTGCCGATGTCAAAGTCAAACTGACCGATGAAGCCATTTTAACCGTCAAACCACACTATTGGGCTGAAGATGGATATAGATTATTCACTAGTGGTAGTAATAAAATAACGCGATGGGATATAGACCATAAACAGTATGGGTTACTTACCAAAGTAGATGCCTACCTTTACGATACAGAATTAACTGTAGGCTATGATTTTTTAGATATGGAAGCACCACCGCCGCCAGTCTACAGAAAGGATTCTAGACTTGATAACACTGGAACACCTCTTCCTTCTTACTATTCAACACTCTCTAAACAAACAGATAACTTGTTACATACTTTTTTTGTTACAGGTGCCAAAAGTTTTGATGATATTACACTATCCGGTGGTTTAAAATATCTTATTTGGAAAACTGCAGATCTTCAATATTTTCAAAATATAAATTCTATTTCCGGTGATCTCTCGTATGATGCCGCTATAGCTAATGCAGTACCTGCAACAAGAGAAAAAGTTGAATCACAAACTTATTATAGAGTACTGCCGAATATATCACTAGATTATAAAATCAATAATACACTCTCTAGTGCCATTCAATACTCAAAAACATATGGAAGACCAGACTGGGGTCCTCAAGCATCTGCCTATCAAAGTGCAACTTCTACCTATAAATCAACCTACACTATGCAAGATATGTTTGACAAACTAAAACCGGAGATGGCGGATAATTTCGAGCTTTCTATGACGTATAACAGCAATGATCTTCATGTAAAACCAGTGTTGTTCTATTCTGCCTATACCGATAAAGAACTTAATATTTATGATTCCGAAGCTGGACAAAGATATAATATCAGTTCTGGAAAAGCCCATGTATATGGGGCAGAAGCAGAATTTTCCTATCAAACACTTCCACAACTGTCTATTTTTTGTTCTCCATCATACACGATTTCAGAATACGATAGCGACACAGATGTATCCGCCACTCAAACACTTGCTACAAAGGGGAATCAACTCCCAGATATTCCAAAATTACTTGTAAAACTGGGTGCTACATATAAAACAAATAACTTTTTCATGACACCTATTATTCGTTATTCAGGCTCACGTTATGGTGATGCTGAAAATACTCAGAAGGTCGATGCATATACAGTTGTCGATCTTCATACCGGTTACGATTTTAAAAATATTTTATCCTTGAAAGAAGTTTCTCTTAGTGCAAGTGTATTAAATGTGTTCAACAAAAAGTATATTGGTATCATCAGCAATAATGATTTGACACTCAATAGTACTACATCTTACATGGCAGGCGCCCCTTTTGCTACTGTTATCTCTTTGAGTGCAAAATTCTAATGCATCCGTTTGCTGTTCTTATAAAAACCATTTTACTTTTTAACATCCTTGTTATGGATGCTATGGCTGAAAATAACAAGATTATTTTTGATTCAGCCAATGGTTCTGTATTAATACCTAATAAAATAGAAAATGTTATCACGATCGGGGCGGTTCCTGTCTTAAGCAGTTATATTTTTTCCCTTGGGAAGGGGGATGCTATCACAAATGCTCTCCCCGGTAGATTTAAGAACTCACTTATTACGTCTAAACTCTATGATGCACTAGCACCCAATGCATCTAAAACATCTACATATCTTCTGGATGGCATGGATTCGGGAGTAAATGTTGAGTTGTTGTTAAAAGACAATCCACAAATTGTCTTTACAATGGATTCTATCGTAGCAAAAACATTGCGAAGAAAGGGGCTAAATGTGGCCTCATTACAATGGAGAGAAGAAAAAGACATTAAAAAAATTATGCTTTTCTTAGGTGAAGTTATGGGAGTTAAAAGCAAAGCTATTGAGTATAACCGCTATGTTGATCAAAAACTTTCCTATGTTCAATCAATCATTAATAAAATCCCATCGAAAGAGAAGAAAAAAATCCTCTACTTCGACTATAAAACAATGACAACACCTCATCTAATCGTGGATTGGTGGATTATGAAAGCGGGCGGAATCAGCTTAAGTGATTCTACTCGAAAAATAGAAAAGTTTACTTTTTCTGCCGAGCAGATTATTATTATGAATCCTGACATCATCGTTCTAAGCAATCCAAATGATGTTGATAGTTTATACAAAAATACCAAATTCTCTACACTCAACGCAGTTAAAAATCGGCAGCTCTTTGTTTCTCCTCATGGTATGCATCTTTGGGCGTATCGCACTTCCGAACAGCCACTTATGGTGTTATGGGCAGCCAAAACATTTTATCCGGAATATTTTAACAAGTTAGATATCAGGGAAGAAACTAAAGCCTTTTATGAACATTTTGTAAAGTACAAACTTAGCGATCAAGATCTTACTGACATCCTACAACCGACACCATCAGGAGCTATAAAATGAAATTTGGACTATCCGGTTGCGGCGGTGGAGTTGAACTCGATCGACAATCCAAAATAATAGAACTGGCCTCATATGCTGAAAAGCTTGGATTTGAATCATTATGGTTGAATGAAGAACACTTTCAAAATGGAAAAAATAGTGATGGACGACTTTGTCTGTCACCTATCGTTGCCGCATCTGCCATTGCAGCAACGACAACAAAAATTAGGATTGGATTTTCGCTTCTTATCTTACCTCTCTATCACCCTATTCGTTTAGCCGAAGAGTTGGCTACATTGGATTTAATCTCAAATGGGAGAGTTGATTTCGGAATATCACGAGGGGGAAATCGTCGCTATTCAAATATCTTCGGAACGACTGAGCGATACACTAAAGATGAGTTTTCTGAACATCTCAATCTTGTACTTAATGCATTTAGTAATGAGGAGCTTTGTGTGGGAGGTGAAAATATTTTTATCCAACCAAAACCGATACAAAAACCCTATCCACCTGTATATGTCGGAAGTTACACAAAAGAGATCATCGAATGGTCAGCCCACAACAATCACAATGTCATTATGCACGGTATTACTTCTATACCCAATGTAATGGAGGCACTTAATATCTACACAAATTCAGGTGGTAACGTACAAAATGTCCCCATAGGGCGTTTTGTATATGTAAGTCAAAGTGATGCAAGTGCTAAAAAAGAGTTATGGCCAACCATATTAAAATTAACTGAAAGACTCAAAAATGTCGGATTAACTAAAGGAGGAAGAATAAAAGAAGAAGAGCTTGAGCCTGAAAATTTTTACAATAAAATGGTCATTGCAGGAGGTCCCGAAAGCTGTAGAGAACGCATACTTGAACTCAAAGAACTTACAGGAGGGATGAACTATCTCAATGCCCTTTCCGGATTTTTCGGTTACTTGCCGGAAGAAAATCTAAGAAATTCTCTTGAACTATTTTCATCTGAAATTATCCCTAACTTTAACTAAAGGAAAATAAAATGAGCCAACATACTCAAAACTCTAGTTGCCAAAATGGCCGTATCACCTCTTTTACTCAAATAGGCCAAATGGAACAGCAACCGAATAAACCACGTTTTGGCGGTGAAAATATCCGTACTGTTGATGCGATGATCGATTTTATCTATCCTCCGGTCCCTTTCCCGTCAAATAAAATATTTAAAGCACTCGGAGAAGTGAAAATCCGTTATATGGTTTTGCATCATCATACCCTGTTGCTTAAAACCAAGGTTGGAAATCTTTTTCCTAGAAATGAAGAAGCTCTCAAGATGGTAATCGATAAAAGTGCCGATTTTTTTGTCGAAGTACTAGGTGGAGATCAAATTTTTACCGAACAGTACGGAGAACCACATCTGCGTATGCGCCATTTTAAAATTTCTATCGACGAGAACGATCGGGAAATCTGGCTGGCAATGTACAAAAAAACACTTAAAGAGATAGCATTCCCCCAAGAGTATCTCCAAGAGTTTTGGAATTGGATTGAACCGCTTTCTATTCGTATGATCAATCGAAGAACCAATATGGATGCGATTAAACGTCACCCTTGGAGTGACGTCGAAAAAGAACTTCTAAAAGCAGGAGATTCGAAACAATGAATAAAAAAATTGCCTTGTCCGTTTTAGCATCGATTGTCATTTGCAATATCCAACTTTATGCTGAAACTGAGCAAAAAGAGTTGAGCACGGTTAATGTCGATACACAGGAAATAGAAGATTCTACCATCGGTTCCAAAAATGTCGCCTCCGCCAAAGAGATAAAAATTTTTAGCAGTGCAGAACTAATCAGTCCTTATAAAGCCATTTCACTGGAACCAGGTGTAGATATCCGTACCAACGATCCGTTTGGGATAAATATTACCCATAAAATACGGGGAAAATCGGACCGCAATATCGGTGAAACATTAGAAGGATTACCACTTAAGGGGATCGGTCCGGGAGGCGGACTCGCTACTATGGTCGATATCGAAAATATTAGCTGTATCAGTGTAGAAAAAGGGGCTATAAAAGCTGATAGCGGTTTTGGCTACGGAAGCGATAACGGTATGGTTGATATGAAAATGAAGAAACCTGCTGGTACCTTTGAAACTACTCTAAAACAATCGATAGGCAGTGATAATTTTTCAAAATCCTATATTCGCATCGATAGCGGTGAGCTTTACGGTAAAGCTAAAGTCTTCATCTCCGGCTCTTTAACAGAAGCGGACAAATGGAAAGGAGAAGGTAAATCACCGGATCGAAAAAACTTTGAGATGGGAATAGCAAGTACATCAAATCAACCTGTAGAGTGGGAGCTCTACGGTATATATAATGATCAAAAAAGTCATAATTTTAAAGGTTTGACCTATGCACAAAGCAAAGATCTAAACACCTATAGAGATTTAGATTACCAGACAACCAATCCGGCTTCTTCGGATTATTATGACTACAATAAACAAGATTTCCAAACTTATACTCTTTTTGGGAAACTAAAAATACCAGTATCTTCGGATTCATCCATTTCGTTTAGACCTTATTTTTTAAATGATAAAGGGCATAGCTACTCTACCAACGGAACAAAAGTCCTAGATTGGATAGTTGATCACAATACCTATGGCGGTGTCGTCGAATATGAAACCAAACTGAGTGATGCAACTCTAAAAGCAGGCTATTGGTATCAAGAAGATGAACCTCCCGGACCTCCGACAAGCCAAAAACTAAGAGAACCCAGCACTTTGGCATTCAGTAGTTGGAGCAGACTGGTAGGAGTTAAAAAAAACCATACCTTTAACGCCCCTTTCTTAACGTATGAACAGACATTCGGAAATACGGTTGTAGAAGCAGGGCTTAAATATTTATTCCTCTCATCGCCTACCCTTATAACCTACAATACAACTGGTATCGGAGATGTTAGTTACGAAGAGGCACTGTCCCAAGCAACCAATGTTAGGTATTCCTTGCCATCACATAACTATGAAGTCTTTTTGCCCAACATAGGATTCACACACTTTTTGGACGACTCTTCAAGCATAAAAGTCAGCTATGGTCGCAACTGGAATACGCTCAGTTATAGTGGATTCAGTACAAGCCTCAGTGATGATATAGCCAAAAAAATGTGGTCGGCACTCAAGCCGGAGGAGTCGGATAATTTTGATTTAGGGTACACCTTTGAAGGAGATAAATTTTCTTTTTCATCAACACTCTTTTACTCCTTGGTTAAAAATGTAGGGGGGAGTTTTTATGATCCGGTCTTAAATCAGACCTATGCCCAAAATACGGCAGAAGCCGAATCCTACGGCCTGGAAATCGGCACAAGTTACAAGCTTCTCCCAAACTTGCTTCTGAGTGCTGCGGCCACCTACAATAAATATGCCTTTACAACCGATATCCAATCAGCTTCAACTGCTTATATAGCATGCAAAGGGCACCAACATCCCGATGTGCCGAAATTTTTTGGAAACATCTCGGCCAAATATGATTTTATGGGATACAAAATAGCTCCGATACTTCGATATGTAGGAAAACGATATGTCGATACATTAGGTCAATACAGCGTTGATTCCTATTATCTTGTAGATCTCTCTATAAATAAAGAAATTGCTTTAGATGACGGTCATTCATTAGATTTATCTCTGTCTGCGACTAACCTTTTGGATAAAAAATATCTCTCTACCTTTTCAGCATCGGAAATCAATATCGTTCCTGAAACCACCTATACTGTTGGCTCTCCAAGAGCTGTTTTTGTATCATTACAGTATAAGTTTTAATGATGCGTATTTTACTGACTAAATTATTGCTTATTTTATCTATCGTAAGTACAGGGTTACTTGCGACGGAAAAATCTAACAAATGTGAAAAAAGTATTAAAGACTATAGCGGTAAAGATATTTGTATACCTAAAAAAATGGACAGAATAGTTATCACCTGTTACGGCGGAGCTTCTCAGGAAATAGCCCTTTTTATGGGTGCGAATACAATCGTTGCAGAGCCTAGTATAGACAGATTCCAGCAATTTATTAACGTCTACCCAAATCTCAGAGATATAAAAAGTGTCGGGACATTTAATGACGTCAATTTAGAGTCTTTATTAAAACTGAATCCGGATATCGTTTTTGTCGGTGTCACTTCAATTCCTACAAACGATCGGATCAAAGCGATGAATATACCGGTATTTACTCTTGGAATTGGCAGACACAGTATATCATCTCTTTTAGAGGAATTTTTGCATGTCGGGGCCATTCTTCACAAAGAACAAAAAGCCAAAGAGTTGGTTAAATACTGGCAGACGAATATGAACCTCATCGAAGCCAGAGTCTCAAAAATTAAACCCGCTGATCGTAAAAGAGTATTTTATACCTCCGGTTCCGGCGGACTTAGCAGTGAAAATAAACAATGGTGGGGTGATGAATTCATTCGTGCAAGCGGTGGAATAAATGTCGCTTCAGAGCTACCGATAAAAGGCACTGTTTCAGCTGAAGTATTGTCTGTTTGGAACCCAGATATCATTGTCATATCAACAAACAAAAGTTCGAATGCTCCAATGAATAAACTAATTGACAACCCTTCTTTTAAAAATCTAAAAGTACATAAGAACAAAGCAATCTATCGTGCTCCAATCGGAACATTTTGGTGGGACAGACCTTCGCCTGAATCTATCCTAGGATTCATTTGGTTGAGTAAGATATTGTACCCTGAAGAAATGGATGATATCGATTTAAAAATAGAGACAAAAAAGTTCTATAAAAAGTTTTACGATTATTCACTTTCTGATGAGGAGTATGATCACTTTTTTAATTAATTCAACGTAATTATAATATGGAAAAAGAACATTTGTTGCATATATTAGCAAAATCGTTATATCAATATTGATACCAACTTAACGACATTCAAACCTAAGGAGTAAAAAATAAATGAACGTCACTAAAAATCAAAACCTTTCTATGAGCCTTTTTGCCGCATTGGCAATTTTGCAGGTATCGGTTCAGGCAGCAGATACGACAACCGCATCGAGTGATTTGGATACCATCAATGTTAAAGCCCCGGCTACAGTCGAACGCGATGATCTAAAACTGGACAGCGTTACCAACCTCTACCGTGTCGAATCAACCGCACAGTTCGGAACCCAGGTTCTAACACAAAAAGAGATCGAAGCCTATTCGCCGAAAGACTTTTTCGATTTGATGGATAAAGCGATCGGTATGGATTTGACCTATCAAGGGCGTAAAAGTCCCTATTTTCTAAACATGCGCGGCGGCGGAAGCATCACCTATATCATCGACGGAGCGATTTTACCCTCTACCAGTAACCGTATCCTGCAAAAACTGCCGATGACTGCGATCGAAGAGATTCAAATCATCCGCGGTTCTACCGCTCTTGCATTGGCCCCTTCGATCGGAATCGGTGCATCTAACAGCGGTTCGGGGCTTAATACCGGATTTATCATTATTCGAACCAAACAGCCTAAAAAAACCGAAGGTATCCTCACCGGATATATGGAAAAAGCGGTTTCTCAACCGAGTGCAAACGGCCAAAGCATCTATGCCGGAACCCGTTTAGGCTCAAGTGCATCGGGACTGGAAGGGTATATCGGAGGGTTGGTATCGCGTTACGACCGTCCGAGCAAAGACGAATGGTTTGACGGAAGCGACGCCGAATCGGGGATGATCAGCGGCGGAATCAATATCGGGCGATTTTCTTTGAATATGATGGGATATAAAGACAGCGGACGTTTCGAAATGCAGCGAGGTGTAACGGTAACCGGTGCATTGGATAATTCCAAATGGTACTACGATCCGATCAAAACCGACATCTTCTCCGCCGATATGAGCATGCAGTGGAATGAAAATCAAACCACCCTTTTCTCGGCTTTTAAAACCCAATACAAACAAACCGAAATTGCGCAAAATTTTGCCAATACTTCTTATAGTGAAAAGCACTATAAAGAAGATACGAAAGGGTATAGCCTTCGTCATAACGCCCGTTTCGGCGATACATTGATCCAGTTGGGAGGACAAATTACCGATAGTAAAGGCTTTGGTCCCAATCTCAGTAGCAGCTATAACCGCTTCGAAACCTCGGTTACGGGATGGTCTGCATCGGTTGAGCAAAAACTCTTCAACGGCGATGTTGTCTTAGACGGCGGGTACCGCAGAGATACCAAACATATCGATAATTCCAGTACTAGTGCGACAAGAGACAATGCAAATAACGATGTTGATATGGCTCCGGCAACCGTCATAGCCCTCGGTGCTCTTTGGCATATCAACGACATCTTCACTCTTAACGGACGCTATTTTGACGGAAATGAGGGGACAAACGGCGATTTTGACCTCAAAACCCAAAGCGGCGATCCTCTCCATGCCGAAAGCCAAAAACGGATCGAAATCGCGCTTGAATCCAATATTGATCCATATTTCAAGCCGATGGTAACCTGGTTTAAAGTCGATATGAAAAATCAAAAAAGCGCTACTAATACAACCTATACCGATACAGACGGAAATATTTATTACTACTATACCGAATCGGATTCCCTCCGAGAAGGGGTCGAACTCGCGCTTAAAGGCGATTTCGGAAATACCGGCTACAGCCTCGGATGGACGCGCATGTTTAAAAACGAGACTACATCCGCCGGTACGACGACCGACAGTATCGGCGATTCCACTCCTGCCAACAGCATTACGGCTTTGATCTCCCATCGATGGGAGAATTACCGTGCCAATATCTCGGCCAAACGGGTAGACGGTTGGTCGACGTCCACCAGTGCCATGGGGACGGCATACGATGTTGATTTAGGCGATTATACCCGTGTCGATGCTAATATCGAGGGAGATTTCAAATTCGATCAATACACCCTCACCGCAAAACTCTACGGACGTAATCTCGGCAACGAACAGTATGCGACCCGCTACACCACCGGTTATTATTACGACCGGGGACGCACTCTGGGTCTCGAACTCACGATGGCGTTTTGATCATGATACGCCGAATACTTTTAAGTGTCTTGCCGATGTTGATCCTCTCTTCTGCCTTATCCGCCCGAGAAATAACCGATATGCTCGGGCGTAAAGTGACGGTTCCCGAAACGCCGAAAAAAGTCTATGCCCCCTCACCGTACGGGGCATATGCCCTTTATGCGATGGATCCTACCCTGCTTGCGGGATGGATTTTTGAAATCGATCCCGCCAATTACCCTTACTTACATAAAAGCATGCAAACCCTCCCCGTGATCGGAAGGGTTTTCGGTGCCGGACAAAGCGCCAATCTCGAAGTGCTGCTTGCGGCACACCCTGATTTGATCCTGATGTGGTCTCATGTCAACGAATTTTCCGAAAAAGAGGCTCAAAAACTCCAGATACTTAACACTCCGTTCGTATATGCCGTCGATGAAAGCATCGAAGACTACACCGCCATATTCAAATTTTTAGGAAAAGCGCTGAACAAAGAAGCCCGCGGTAATCAGCTCTCCGCCTATACGGAAAAAACGTTTACCGACGTACGCAACACTCTCGCCAAAATCCCAGCCGATCAACGGCCTAAAGTCTATTATGCCGAAGGTCTCGACGGTCTTTCGACCGAATGTGACGATTCGATCCACGTCCAGTTGCTTAAGCTCGCAGGAGACGTCGATGTTCACCGATGCCATACTTCGAACCACAAAGGTTTTGAAAAAATGTCGATGGAAACTATTCTGGGCTATAACCCCGATGTTATCCTGATTCAGGAAAAAATGTTTTACGACAAAATCTATTCACTCCCTATCTGGGCAAATGTCAATGCCGTCAAAAACAAACGGGTTTACCTGATCCCGAAAGCACCGTTCAACTGGTTCGACCGACCGCCGTCATTTATGCGGATCATGGGGCTTAAATGGCTGATGAGCACTCTTTATCCTAAACAATATCCCATCGATATACGCAAAGAGACCCGGTCCTTTTACCGACTCTTTATGAACATCGATCTTAGCCAAAAACAACTCGACGAAGTTCTCCGTCCCAGCGGGGATTATCGTACAAAACCTATAGGAGCTACACCGTGAAAGGCGCAACAGACCCTCAAAGTTTCGATCATATCGTCAAAGAAATATTTGCACCTATTTATCCCGTCATTGCCGATCAAATCGTCCGACGCACAGAAATCACCGACGGACGCTGTCTCGACGCGGGATGCGGTACGGGAGCACTCGGAATCGCGCTCGCGAATATCACAGATCTGCATATCACGTTTTTCGACCAGTCCGAAGAGATGCTCGATATGGCATTTTTGTATGCCCAAAAAAACGGCTTGCACAAACGCTTTGAAACGCTCTGCGGAGATATTCACGCGGTCCCTTTGTTTGACGAAGAGTTCCATCTTGTTGTCAGTCGCGGCTCTTCCCCTTTTTGGAACGATTGGCGTAAGGCCTACAGCGAAATACTCCGTATTCTCAAGCCCGGTGGAATAGCTTATATCGGCGGCGGATTCGGAAATGCCGAACTCAGAGACCGAATCATCAAAACGATGAATGAAAATAATCCCGACTGGCGCAATTCGTTCAAAGACCGGATCAAGCCCGAGCGTGAAGCCCTCCCCGGTATTCTCTCATCGCTGCGCCCGAACCGTTTTGAAATTATCGACGATGAAAGCGGCTTTTGGGCCGTTATCACTAAATAAGGATATCCATGAAAATCGGACTCTTTTGTCTTACCGAACATTTCGAGGGAGATGTACACGAGAGCATTATGGAACAACTCCGTTTGGTAGAACTGGCCGATCAGCTCGGATTTGACGAAGCGTGGTTCGGAGAACACCATTTTAACGGTTTTAGCGTCATCCCGGATCCATGTGCGATGATCGCTTTTGCCGCGGCACGAACCGGCTGCATTCGATTGGGTGCGGCCGGTTTTCTGGCTCCGTTTTACCATCCGATCCGCTTGGCCGAAAGCATTGCGGTGCTGGATCATCTAAGCTCCGGACGGCTCAATGCCGGATTTGCCAAAGGAGGCTTTGCACCCGATACCAAACATTTCCAACGCGACCCCGATAATCTCCGTAACGCGATGTTTGAAACGTCTGAAGCGGTCGATACCCTCCTCCACACTCAAACAAGTTCGTATGAAGGGGCTTTTGTCTCGTTTGAAAATGCTACGTTGCATCCCAAACCGTTTCAAAAAAATATTCCGTTTTACATTGCAACCTTTACCAACCCCGATACGATCCGTTTTGCGGCACGTCAGGGATACGGTTTGCTGATGTCTCAGGGTGCGAGTCTGAAGGAGTGTATCGAAGCCAGAAACCTTTACCGCTCCATTGCGGGAAAAGAGCCTGAAATCGTATTGATGCGGGTCTTTTGCGTCTCTGAAAATAGGGAAGAAGCTT
>Ga0172377_10004253_pt1 | contig 14754 bp, 10 predicted proteins | sample Pumphouse3metaG_FD_119749 | JGI IMG/M metagenome (GOLD analysis project Ga0172377, IMG submission 119749) | Leachate microbial communities from a municipal landfill in Southern Ontario, Canada - Pumphouse #3 metaG | ecosystem: Engineered > Solid waste > Landfill > Unclassified | place: Canada... | reverse complement strand
TTACTACATACAATATCAGCACAATCTTCAAGACCCTTTTTCAAAATATATCCTTTCGATTTTGGGTTTATATGATGAACATGAGCATCGAACCTCTACCTTGAATTTACGAAAGTTGATGCCATATATCGGAATATTGAACATGCGTCAGAAATCTTCGGGAACGCTTTTGGCCATTTTACGTCATTACCTTGTACACGAAGATATGGAAATACGCCAGTGCATAACCGATACGGTAGTAATTCCTGAGTGGCAATACACCAAATTAGGTGGCGAAAACTGCTTTTTGGGAAAAGATATGTTAATCGGAGAATCGATGAAAACAAATAGTACGAAATTTCGGATTATATTAAATGGAGTTTCATGGAATGAGCTGATTGCTTATGGTGTTGACGGCACAAAGATGGATGAATTAAATGATCTGATTTCATTTATGTTGGATGAACCGTTGAAATATGACGTAGCCCTCCGAATACCTAAAAAAGAGATATGTTGCTGCACTCTTTCGGATACGGGTAGCGGATATCTCGGTGTAAACAGTGTTATCGGCATTGCTCAGAAAAATTTAGAAGTGATATTTGCGAGTTAAGGATGAGTATGAAAATAGAATTAAAAAAATTGATTGAAACATTAGATGTCGACACAAAACAAGATTTGCAAAATGCTGCTCAACGATGTATTGCCCGTGGAGGGGGCGAAATTGTAATAGAAGATTTTCTTTTTATTATGTTAGAAGAAGAAAACAGCCTACTAAACGGACTATTAAAACATTATGAAATTGCTCCGGATAAAATGTTGAAAGCACTGCAAAAAGGGGTAAAGTCACATAGCAGTGAAAGCAGTAGTCCTGTTTTTTCAGCAGTATTGATCCAATGGATCGAAGACGCTTATATACTTGCAAAGTTGGAAATGGGGCTTAGTGAAATTAACGAATCCGTCTTACTGATGAGTATGTTGCATCATGGGCCAAAGTATTCCAATACCGCTTATTTTAAACTTTTAGAAACGGTAGATGCCACGCAAGCCTATTCGCTTCTTGAAGGATTGACTGCAGAAGCGACACAACTGGGAAAAACAGCGAATTTAAAGGATCCGATATCCAAACGTCCCGTGGGAGATGATCTCGAAAAATATACGACCGATATGACCCAATTAGCAGCAGAGGGAAAAATCGATCCGGTATTATGCCGTGACGACGAGATTCGCCAAGCGATTGATATTCTTTTACGCCGCCGCAAAAACAATCCTATTCTCGTCGGTGAAGCAGGTGTTGGAAAAACGGCAGTTGTAGAAGGTTTGGCACTTAAAATTATTCATAAAGATGTTCCTGTACAACTTCACGGTGCAAAGGTTCTTTCGTTGGATTTAGGAGCTATGCAGGCAGGTGCGGGAATTAAGGGTGAATTCGAACGCCGTTTACAATCCGTTATTAATGCCATTCGATCGAGTACGCAGTTCATTATTCTTTTTATTGATGAGTCGCATACTTTGATCGGAGCCGGGGGTAACGAGGGCGGAAGTGATGCCGCTAATTTGCTTAAACCGGTATTGGCACGCGGAGAATTGCGTACGATTGCTGCGACCACATGGTTGGAATACCGGAAATATTTTGAAAAAGACCCGGCACTTTCCCGTCGTTTTCAGAAAATCAATCTGTTGGAACCGAGTGTTGAAAATGCAGTAACAATTTTACGCGGAATCGCCCATAAATACGAGCAGGAACATGAGGTATATATCGAAGATGCCGCACTACAGGCTGCAGCATCTTTATCTGCACGGTACATTACGGGAAGACAGCTTCCGGACAAAGCGATCGATGTATTGGATACGGCATGCGCCAATGTCAAAATCAGTAAAACTAATAAACCGTACGCAATACAGCGTTTTGAAAATGAAAAACTCCGTATTGTACAAGAGATCGACTTTTTAACCAGAGATGATCAGAACGGATTAAAGGACTATACTAAACGTTTAAAGCTATTAAACAGTGATCTGAAACGATTAGACAAAGAACTTAAAAAAAGTGAAGCTGAGTACGAAAAACAGAAAAAACTGGTAGACGAGATTGCAAAACTTCGTTTATTGGGGAAGAAAGAAGCTGTCGCCAAGGAACATCAAAAACTTCTTATGATGCAAGAAGAGTGCCGTTATGTCTATGACAATGTTACTGCAGAACAGATTGCCGAAGTGATCTCGGCATGGACGGGAATACCGTTGGGTAATATGATGCGTGAACAGGCAAAAAATTTGAGTGTGTTTAAAGATCAGATGATTCGGCGGGTTATTGGACAAGAGCAGGCAATCACTTACCTTAATACATTTTTACAGATTTCCGCAGCCGGATTAAAAAATGAGAATGCGCCGACGGGAGTTTTTTTGCTGGTCGGTCCCAGTGGAGTCGGTAAAACAGAAACTGCACGAGCTATAGCGGACCTTTTATATGGAGGAGAGCAGTTTCTAACTACGATCAATATGACGGAGTTTCAAGAAAAACATACAGTTTCGAGGCTCATAGGATCGCCTCCGGGATATGTGGGTTACGGAGACGGAGGTCAATTGACCGATCCCGTTAGGATCAAGCCATATTCGGTTGTATTGTTGGATGAGATTGAGAAAGCACATCCTGATATATTGAACCTTTTCTACCAGATTTTTGATAAAGGAACGGTCAATGACGGAGAGGGAAGATCCATCGATTTTAAAAATACGATTATTTTGATGACGTCGAATTTGGCGACGGACGCAATTACACAAATATGTTCGGAATCTACGGACATCGAATTAGAATCATTAACAAATACGATTCTGCCAATTTTGAGCGACTATCTTAAACCGGCACTTTTGGGACGGATGAATGTCGTTCCTTATATGAATTTGAGTACGGATGCGTTAAAAAAGATTATATCGTTAAAACTCAAGAGAATCGAAAAACAGCTATCTGCACGTGAAATAGGGTTTAAATACGATGAGGTGCTCTTGGATCATATCGTAGATCTAAGTAGCGCCAGAGATACTGGTGCCCGTAATATCGAATTAATCATCAATACGAACCTTATGCCGAAACTATCTCAGGAAATATTGAAATACAGTGTCGAAAACAATCCGTTGCGTTCGATCCGTATGACAATGGATGAAAATAAAGAAATAATCATTAAAGGAGCATAAGATGAAGCGTTTGATTGAAGTCGTCACGATACTGTTTATAGGCAGTACATTTCTAGGATGTTCAGGCAATATAGAACAATACAAGCCCATGAATCAAGTTAAGCCGGAAAAAAAGCCGCTAAACGACGGAGTATGAAATGCAGCTTATCTTTGATTTGGCAAAAAGCGGAAAAATACGTCCTTCATACAAAAATATGAAATTTGATTGCTGTGACGGCGTGATCGGAAGAAGCAGTGAAGCCGATTATCAGTTAAACGATGTAGACAATTATATTTCCGGAAAACATGTGTACATCGAGTACAAATACGAGCAGTATTATCTTCGTGATGAGAGTACAAACGGTACGTTTTTAAAACATCCGTATAAAAAGCTTCCCAAAGGAATCCCGCATCAGATTAATGCCTCTGATGTCTATATTATCGGCGATCATGAACTGCAGGCCAGATTTAATGATAACGAATATACCGACGACTATATCATCGGGAGTTTTTCTAATGAACCTGAACCGTTAGAAGCGATTAAAGAGTTAATACCCGATGATGATTTTTTATATGAGGACGTACGCGACGCACTTAACAGTGTATCCAATGATGCGACAGAGATAAAAGAAGACGTATTGGAACTTTTAGACGGCACTAAGATGGCTTCGGAATTGTTGGATATGCATGCGGAAGAACCTAATGAACTTCATGAAATAGAGCAAGAACTTTATAGCCAATATATAAACGTTCCCACAGCGGTAAGGGAGACAAAGAAAAAATCTTATTCTCCTACTCCAAACCAAAACTTGGGTGATTCAATCCGTATTTTAGAAGAAAAACTCGGATTGGAGATTATTGCACTGGAAAATAAGGAACGGAATTTATTGATGAATGAGATTGCCGATCTTTTGATCACTAGTATGGAAGGGTTGAAAAATACTCTGCATATCAATGAAAAGATTAAACAGGACTTACACATTCTCTCCCCCATTGCACAAGAAGAAAATGATCTTCTTCGGCTCGGAAATTCCGCTTTGCGGTTTCTTCAGGATGAACGGATGCAAGGGAAAGAGAGACAAGTTAATCTTCCTTCGGCCGTCTCGCGAGCATTTGCCGGTATCGATACCCATTCGATTGCGTTGCACGGTGCCTCAAAAAATCTGCTCAATACGGCATTAACGCAAGTTTCTCCTAAAAGTTTAGAAAAAAAGTTTGATGCTTCAGGAGAACTGCGTAGTTGGATGCCGCGCAGTTGTCTATTATGGAAAGCGTACAATAAAATGTTTGAACAGTTTCAAGATGACCCAAACTTTGGTATCGAATTACTCTCTCCCCATTTTAAAAATGAATATGAAAAAGTAGCTTTCTCAGTGAAGTTGGCATCGTCAGATAGCCATTATTAATTTTCAAAGGAATGACATGAACTACTACCGTAAACAACTGATTCAAATACTCTTATTGATAGGTGTTGCCTTAAGCATTAACAATTGTGCGGAAAAGACGCCGCATATGGAATTGGTCATTAAATCAGGCAAGAATCTAAATCCGAACAAAGACAATATCCCATCACCTCTAGTGCTCCATTTTTACGAGTTGAAAGATACGGAATCATTTTCGAAACTCGATTTTTGGGGATTAAGCGATGAGGCAAAACAACGATTGGAAGGTTCGTTACTTTCCCAATCGAAACACATTCTTATTCCGAACGAAGAGCAGACGTATAAAATTCTTTTTGATCAAAATACAAAGTATTTCGGGGTCGTCGGAAGTTTTAGAAATATTGAAGGGAGCACTTCATGGCGTTATGTCAAAGCGCTTGAAAAAGGATATAACAAAACACAACTCATAATTGACAATTCTTCAATTAAGGAAATGAATAATGATAAATAAAGTGGTTTGGAGAGAGGGGCTGTTTCTTCGCCCCCAACATTTTCAGCAAAACGATCGGCATTATGATTATGAAATGCGTACACGGACGCTGGAATCCGGGGCAAACCGATGGGGACTTTTTGATTTGGACATTGATACCCCTTTTCTCGAGTCGGGAAAATTAGTTTTGAACCGGGCATACGGGATTATGCCGGATGGAACGTTATTTGATATCCATGCCAAACATCAGGAATTGATTCTTGATCTAGAATCGAAAGATTCAGGAAAAATGATCTATTTGGCTTTGCCGTTATGTATGCAGTATGCCGACGATCTTACTTTTGAAGAAGATGATGTTAAAACGACGCGGATGATCGCACGGCGCGAACGTGATGTCCCCAATACCAATATCGGAGAAACAAGCAATGCCGAATTGCTTTTGGCGCAGCCGAATTTCCGTCTTTTGCGTGATGAAGAACTGAATGAAGGATATGGGACGGTTGCTATTGCCCGAATAGGTTCTGTCTCTGCCAGCGGAGCGGTTTCTTTAGAGGAGACGTTTACTCCGACCTACCTGCATTTTCACCGTTGTCATTATCTCGTAGCACATATAAAAGAATTGATGAGTGTACTGAATTTCCGGATGCTTAAGTTATCTGAAAAATTAAGTGACGTGACGATTCAGGTGGCGGAATTAGGTGATTATTTGCTTTTGCAGCTTTTAAATCGATTTCATAGCCGATTTCATTTCTATCTTTCTCAGGAAAAAATTCATCCGGAAACTCTATTTCTCGAAATGTACTCATTGTCGGCCGAATTGGCGGTGTTTATGAAAAAAGAGAGACGATTGGATAAAGAGTATCTTTATGATCATAAAAAACAAAAAGAGAGTTTTACTCTTTTATTCAATGAAATCAAAATAATGCTGAGTATGGTTCTGGAACAAAACAGCTTTAAACTACTGATCGAGCAACGAAAATACGGTATTTTTGTAGCTAAGATGGAAGATAAAACCTTGATTCAGACATGTTCGTTTGTTTTAGCGGTAACAGCGGATATGGCAACCGAAAAATTAAAAAAATTGCTCCTAGATAATCTCAAAATGGGGACGATAGAAACGATTCGGGATCTGGTCAATTATCATTTGGCCGGTTTTAAAATCAAACCGCTTCCGGCAGCACCGCGTCAAATCCCCTATCGTGTCAATCATATTTATTTTAAAATCGAACTTTCTGCCGAAGATAAACGCACGTTGGAAAATTCTGGTGGAATGGCCTTTTATTTAGCCGGAGAAGTAGAAGGGATCGATTATGATTTGTGGGCGATACGCAGTACAAAAGAGTAGGAAGGCAGAGTAAATGAGTGAAAATAGAACCGTATTATTGCCCTCATCGGAAGAGCAAGATACACTAACCGGATTTACTTCAAGTAGTCGAGAACCTAATGCCCAACCCAAAGTGAAATCGGTTTCGGCATCGCATTCGTATAAAACGTTTTTTCAAGAACAAGAGAGGGGCGCATTAGTAGAAGGGATGAATCCGTTTATTTCTTTGGCGAAGCCTATATTCATTCATATCGATAAACTATTGCACACCTATGATCTGGGTGATGTCGCGAGTGTCCATTTAATGCTAATTGAGCAAATTGATGCTTTTACCCAAAATGCGGCGCACGAAAATATAGAAAACTCGCAGGTATTGGTGGCCCGTTATCTTTTATGTACGTTTTTGGATGAATTGATCTGTACAACTCCATGGGGAAAAAACAGTGACTGGGCAAGAGATAGTTTGTTAGGACACTTTTACCGCGAAACATACGGAGGAGAAAAATTTTTTCAGCTTTTGAGTAAATTGCTTGCGTCTCCGGCCAACAATATTTATATGCTCGAATTCATGTATGTATGTATCTCTTTGGGCTTTGAAGGTAAATATCGTATTCAGACACGCGGAAAAATGGAATTAGATGCGATACGTGAGAATTTATATAAACAAATCAAAACGGTTCATGGTCGGCAAAGTCAGACGTTTTACAGCGAACCTAAAATTTCGTCTCAACAGCATCACTATTTTTATAAAGCTCCTTATACCCAATTGGCTATAGGGGTAATTATGGTGCTGTCGATAGTCTATATCGGTTTGAGTATGTCGTTAAATTTTCAGGAAAAAAAATTGTTTCAGTCTATGGAATATGGCGCATCAAAGGATATCAATGTTAAAAATTAATAGAAGAGAACTTTTTCAAAGTACATTATTCTGGATAGTTCTAACAGCATTGATCATATCGATATCGATCATACTGTTTGGCTCTTATCTATTTGATTCGCTGGCATCTTTAGGTACACGCTTATTAGCCGGTTTTTCTGTCTTATCGGCTACATTGCTGGCAATTTTGATTTTCAAACTTTATGCAAAAGAGGATACTCAGGCAAAACTCAGAGCGACCAAAGCACAACGCGATCATGAAAATATGAATGCGGATAAAATTGCCGAAAAAGTTAAAGAACTAAAAGCCCGTTTTATAGAAGCGACTAAAATCATTAAAAACTCCAGTGTCTATAAAGGGAAGCGCGATACAAAATATGAACTGCCGTGGTATTTAATAATTGGTAGAGAAAAAGAGGGAAAAACGACGCTTTTGGAATCTTCCGGATTGGATTTCCCTTTAAATATCAATTACCAAAATCAGACCGACGTATCGACATCGTCTGAGCTCTCTTTTCAGTGGTATTTTGCCGAACATGCGATTTTCGTTGATATACCCGGAAAATATATTAAACTTGAATCGGGTTCGATTGATGCGGGTGTCTGGCACGGATTTATGAGCCTTTTCAAAAAAAAGCGGTGGAAACGGCCTATTAACGGGGTGATTTTAACGATCAGTGTTGAAACCTTAATGGAAAATAGCGAATCAGAATTGGAATTGTACGCTAAAGGCTTACGTGACCGCTTTGATGAACTTTCCGAGGCATTTACTTCTACCATTCCCATTTATTTATTGGTGACAAAGACGGATAAAATTCCCGGATTCAGTGAGTATTTCAGTATCCTCTCCGATAGTGAAAAAGATGAAGTTTTGGGAATGACATTTGACGATACCCAAAACATTGACGGTAAAAATGCCCAGAAAGAATTCGATTATTTGCGAAAACGTCTGGATGCTTCCGTATTAGAGCGTATGCATCATGAATGGGATAATGGCGCACGATCAAAAATCTTATTGTTCGGCGATGAATTTGCTTTATTATTTGAAAAGCTGAAAACATTTATCGATATCGGATTCGCGCAAACACGTTATCGTGCTCCATTGATGCTTCGCGGTATCTATTTTACAAGTGTTCCTCCTCATGCCACGACAGCACTTTCGAAAGAACACTCTGTTACGTCGGGGGTAATAGGGAAGGGCCTATTTATTCGCAAGGTTTTGCAGGAGATTATTTTTCCCGAAGCGTATGTTGTAAAGATGGACAGCACACACCGACTCAAAGAGAAATTAAGAGAACGGATCGGTATCGTCGCCGCCGTATTGATCCTTGTTATTTTGACTTCATTATGGGCTTGGGATTATACGAAGCATACTGAGATGATAGAAAAATTGGATAAAGAGCTGCAAACATACAAAACTATGAATACGAATATATCGGATTCCGGAGAATTTGGGCAGCGATTAGCAGTGTTAAATAAAATCCATGCAATTAAAACAATGGATGAAGCGGAGTCGTCACGGCGTATCTGGCGATTGGCATATTACAGTGTTGAAGAACGGCAAGAAAAACTTGATAGTCTTTATCACGATGCACTTATAAAAATTTTGTTGCCGGAAGTGGCGCAAACTCTTCAGTCCCAGACCATCAACAATCTTGACAATTACGACGAGACTTGGGAAAATACCAAAGCTTACTTGATGCTTAATAATCAAGAAAAACGGGATAACCGTTTCATGGTTCAATGGATGAAAAAACTTTGGGGACGTCAATTTGCCGAAAACAGGATTTTACAAAACAATCTTTCTGAACATTGGGAACGGCTTCTTTCTTATGGATTTAAACCGTATAGTTTGGATCAGATTACGGTACAAACAGCCAGAAACAAATTAGCAGGCTATGGGCAAGAAGCGCTGCTATATAAACAATTAAAAGACAAAGTAGAAGAGATGAACTTGAAAGAGTTTCAATTCTCTTCCACAATGGGTGAAAATGGTTCTTTGTTCAGCGGTACGCATTATGTAATCCCTGGGTTTTATACCAAAAAAGGATATGAAAAAGTCTTTACCCTTGACGGTAAGACACTTCTCAAAACGATTATTCGTTCTAATTGGGTTTTAGGATATTCCACCGAGTTAAAAGAGAGTGAATTGGATACGGTATATGCCAAGATCCAAAGCTATTATTTTTCCGATTACAAAAAAATCTGGATGGAAGCGCTTAATACTCTTGCGATTAAAGCTGAAATGACACCGGAACAAATCAAGATTCTCTCATCACAGGATTCACCGATAATCTCCGTTTTGAAAGCGCTTAGAACGAATACGGATATTTATTCTGTGGGCGAATTGATGGAGAAAAAAGCACAGGCGGCTATAGCATCGAAAAGCGGAAAAAGTATTACTGCAAATCTTCATGCTATAGATTATGAAGAAACGCCGCGATCGCTTAGAGAATTTTTTAAACCGTATAATCAGTTGTTAAGCGAAGACGGCGTTGCAGGATCAACTTTACAAGCGGAAATGACCCGTTACGATAACGCTTTCAATAGTGTATCAGAAGGTATGGATTCTCCATCAGATGCATTCGGAGCCTTGACGAAAAAAGCGGCTAAGCAAGGAGGATCGGTTGAAATAAGTCCTTTACCTTCTCCTGTCAGTCGATGGCTTCCGCGATCATCCGGAAACGGAATCGGAAAAATGATTTCTCAGGGAAAACAATATATCAATGAACAGTATATTTCACAGGTCTATCCGTTTTATCGAGATAAATTGGCAAACAAGTATCCGTTTAAATTGACAGCTTCCAATGACGTCACATTAAGCGATTTTGAGGAGTTTTTTAGAATAGGAGGGATATTAGATCAATTTCAGGCCGAGTATATCGCTCCGTTCGTCACAACCAACCCGATGAATCGCGGATATAAGCTTAAAAGGATTGACGGTGCCACGGTTTCAATTTCACCACAGTTTATGGAAGCTCTGTATCAGGCACGTGAAATTCGGAAGCGGCTTTTTAACAGTAGAGGCGATAGTTTGAGTGCCGCTATTTTTATTCGTCCGAATGTGTTGGGCAAGAATCTCGAAAATATGTCTTTCCAATACGATGACAATACGATCGTATATGAACACGGACCGATCAAATCCCGGAAAATCGTATGGCCTTCCGAAAGTGGAAATGCGGACAGTAAATTTCAGTTGACCGATCTGGATAATACTACGGTTGCATCATTGGCTACCCAAGGGCAATGGGCTCTTTTCAAATTGTTCGGTCGCATGCAGTCATTTCCAAATACTTCGGAAGAAGTAAGAATTGAATATATAAATAAAGATTACAAAGGCTCTTATATTCTAAGCGGTACCTCTGCTAAAGCATTTGGACCGGATAGCCCTGTTCAAAAATTTAAATTAAATGGGCATATTTAAGTTTGGGTACAAGTTATTCAAGTACCCATCCGGGGCATGTTCGTCAAAATAATGAAGATTCGTTTTACGCCAACGATAAACGCGGATTATGGATCGTATGCGACGGTATGGGAGGACATCAGGAAGGAAACTTTGCGAGCCATCTTGTGACGGATATTTTTGAAAAAATGCAGATGTTCGGAACATTTGAGGAAAGAATTGAGGCGATCATTTCACAAATCTATAACATTCACTTGATTCTTAAAAAGAAAGCGCAAATGGCGGGAACTGACGCCGTTATAGGGACAACGATCGTATTACTTTATATAGAAGGTGAAAAAGGGATTTCTATTCATGCAGGCGATAGCCGATGCTATTTGTTGCGCGATGAACGTCTTTCATTAGTGACAGTGGATCATGCAAAAGAGATTAAAACGCACGCCGGAATGCGTAAGGTATTGACAAACGCTCTCTCAGCGCCGGGAGAACTTTCATTGGAAGTCAAAAAATTTCGTGTATACAAACGGGATGTTTATTTATTGTGCACGGATGGACTTTATGACAATCTGACGACGCCGTTTATTCAAAAGATGTTAGGATCGCTTTCGTTGGCAACTGCCCTTGACTCTTTAATGTTATCGGTCTTATCCAAAAAAGCCGATGATAATTTGACAGCGGTTATTGTAGAAATTTAGGGAGGAAGCCATGTCCAAACATCATGAACTCGCTATTATGAATATCGATGACGAAAAGATTCAAACAGGACATCAACATATCCGTTTAAATAATCGGTATCTTTTGGGAAAACAGCTCGGCAGAGGCGGATTATGTATCGTGTATGAAGCAAAAGACGATTATTCAGAGTATTTTGGTGATGAACGTCCTTTGGCGATTAAACTTCCTTTGGAATTTCTCTCTGTAAAAAGTGATATTGATGCGTTTATGTACGCGGAATATGCCCATCTTAGTCGATTAGCTCATCCAAATATTGTAAAAGTAGTAGATTTTGGTATTGATACGGATTTGAATCTTCCCTATTTGGTCATGGAGCAATTAAAGGGAGGGGTAGTGAGTGATATTCCGATTCGTGAATGGACACAATCGATGAAAGATGTATTTTTTAGTACGCTGTTGGATACGATGCATTATCTTCATGCGCACCATGTTATTCATGCTGACATTAATCCTACTAATATTATGATGCTTGAAGACGGCTCTGTACGGATTTTTGATTTTGGCATATCCATAAATACGTGCAAACAACAACCTTTTGAACTCGATTATGCCTCTATTAAAGCTTTTAATCCCCGTTATGCCGCACCTGAGATTATCCAAGGACATAAGCCGAGTTATAAGAGCGATCTATTTTCCATGGCAGCAGTGTGTTATGAGCTTTATTGTGGGAAACTGCCTTATAAAGAGCAATCGACGGAATTGTATGAAGCCCCGATCTCTTTCAAAGACATGAGAGGTTTACCGTTTGGATTGCGTCATTGGTTTCGGAACGCTTTATCCGTAAAAGAGGAAAAAAGAAGAGATCAAAAGCCTTTTATATTAAATCTAAAAAAATATATTTAGAGAAAAAATAATTACTTTAGTTGTTTTTAATGTTATTAATATATAATATCTTGTTACTTTATATTAAATTAGGAGCACAAATGAACAATCCAGTGTTTATTTCTATCAAGGGAAGTACACAAGGTCTGATTACGGAAGGGGCATTTACCCCGGAATCTATTGGAAATACATATCAAGACGGTCACGAAAACGAAACGCTCGTAAAAGCATTGTCACACAATATTAAAATTCCACGCGATCCCAGTTCGGGTCAACCATCCGGTCAGCGTTCACACCAACCGCTTGTCGTAACCAAACTTTTTGATAAAAGTTCTCCGTTGATTTATAACGCGTTGACGAAGGGTGAAACGCTGACGAATGTGGATTTGAAGTTTTACCGTACAAGTTATGCCGGTAAACCGGAGCATTACTTCACGATCGCTTTGGAAGATGCGGTAATCGTTAATATCGATACCATGATGAGTCCTGAAGTAGGGATGGCAATTTCCGATGTCGCACCGCTAGAAAATGTAGCGTTTGCTTACCGTAAGATTACATGGAGACATGAAACGGCTAGTACGTCTGGTGAAGATGACTGGCGTATCGGCGTTGGCAAAAGTGCTTAAATTATAGAGCTTCGGCTCTATAGACTTTAGTATAAAGTCTAATCAATGGAAAATAGTATTGGTTTTTGTACTAGAGTTTTTAGAGGAAACACGTTTATGGATTGTTGTCAATGACCCCAACAGAATCGGCATTGCTATCAAGTATAATGGGTGCATCGCGATTAATCAATCGGCGAGTGAGCTGCCGATTGAAATTGAAAGAGTATAAAGCATCGAATACGATTCTTAGCGTGGACAGCTACAGCGTCTATAGCTTAGAAGGAAAAAGCGAAGTAGCTCGAAGCTATGAGTACACCGTCGTATTCGTAAGCGATGAAGCTATTGGAGTAGAAGCGATTGCCGATACGGTGTGTGAGATCACACTGCGCGATGAGATTTCTCCCCTCTCTAGTAAAAAAGTGGCAGGACGAATATCCCATGCCAAAGAGGCAGGGAGTGTAGGGCGTAAACACCTTTATGAGATTACGGTTGTATCACCGTTGTACTACCTTTCATTGAACCGACGCAGTGAAATCTATATGGATAAAAGCGTCCCTGAGATTATCGGTGAGATTATCAAACGCTACGACGCACTTCTCAACCTAAACCTGATCGTTAAAACGGATTCGGTCCGTTACCCTAAACGCCACTACACCACCCAATACTTCCAAAGCGATTACGCATTTATCACAATGCTCTGCGAAGAAGAGGGGCTGGTATTGCTGATAGATGAAAGTTCATCAGAGTCCTTCAACCTGACTTTGTGCGAACTCACCTCACACGCACCGATCCATAACACACCGATCGAAGCGACCTATAACCTCGAAAAAGCATTCAACGTCTCCACCCAGAACCATGATTACTATGACCCGCGCAAACCTTCTTTGGATATGAGCCACACCACTAAATCAAGCACGGGTTTCCTCAAAGATAACAGTAGCAGTACCCAATTGCGCAACTCTCTTACCCGCCACAGCCTCAAAGATAGATTGGATAAAATGGAAGGCTCACTTGCCAAAGACCTGAACCGTTACGGCAGTATCAACGCCGAACGCTCCTATACCCCCAATGAGAGTATCAGCGGAGAAAGTACCTCCCTCTCCCTCAAAGAGGGAATCCACGTTAAACTTAACGATACCAAAGTATTCAAACAAACCGACGCCATTATCCTAAGTGTAGAGTACAACGGCTTCTTCCCTAACGCCCTGGACGAACTGATAGAGAGTGAACATGAGCAACAAGAACAATACACCGCTACCTTCAAAGCAATCCCCGCAGAGGTAACCTATCGACCACCCTACACGATTGCCAAACCCCGAATCGACGGAGTCCATACCGCCAGAGTCTCCAAAGGTGATCAAGAACTCACCAAAGGAGCTAACGAGATAGACGTAAACGAAAAAGGGGAGATCCGAGTCATCATGCACTTTGATCCCAAATACCCGACAACGTGTTATATCCCTCTTAATACCCTCTACGCAGGAGACGGTTACGGAATGCGATTTCTCCCCCGTGTCAACTCCGAAGTGCTGATCAGCTACATCAACGGTAACATTGACCGCCCGATCATTATCGGAATGCTCCATAACGGCGAGAACACGATTCCCTACGATCTCCCCAATACCAAAACCCAAAGCTACATAAAAACTCAGACTACCCCTCAATACACCGATACTGAAGGGTACAACGAAATCCTCTTCGAAGACGCACAAAATAACGAACAGTTCAATATGCGCGCCCAAAAAGATTACAGTCTCTTAGTCCTCAATGACGCAACAGAGCATATCCAACATGATCGAAGCGAAACCGTGGACAATAATGAAGATGTGACTATCCACGGCTACCGCCAAGAGAGAGTCAACAAAAGCAAAACGGAAACGATCGATATTGCAAAAGCACTGACCATAGGAGCTGGGTATCAAGTATCCGTAGGTGCTAGTAAGAATGAGAGCGTCGGAATTAGTAGTACGGA
>Ga0172377_10004248_pt1 | contig 14764 bp, 10 predicted proteins | sample Pumphouse3metaG_FD_119749 | JGI IMG/M metagenome (GOLD analysis project Ga0172377, IMG submission 119749) | Leachate microbial communities from a municipal landfill in Southern Ontario, Canada - Pumphouse #3 metaG | ecosystem: Engineered > Solid waste > Landfill > Unclassified | place: Canada... | reverse complement strand
GTTTTGGAATTGCTGCTGAAAATACAGAGAAGCAGCGTATTTTGCAATATCATCTTCTGACAATATATTTTTATTCATACTGCTATATATGTCTGATGCCTTCGCAAAATTGCCACTGGAATAGAGTACAGCGGCTTGAGCTAGATTTACAGGATAATCAGGACAGCCTATTTTCATACTGTCAAGCATTGCGATAGCGGCGAGGGTATTCGTAGGAGCGACGACCTCCACGTATTTTAAGTATCCCGATGATTCATGAGGATTGGCCTTTACCGCAGTTTTATACCATTCTGCCGCTTTTGTAGTGTCGCGTGCAAAGAGTGCCATATCCCCCTTCAGTACATAGGCTGGTGCGAACAGGGTGTCAATGTGTAGTGCAACCGCAATATACTTTTCTGCTTTACTTTTACTCTGATTGCGAAAATAAGCTCTAGCGATGCCTACATATACAGTCGGTTGCTTTTGATACTTCTTTACCATGCGATATGCTACCGAGTCGGCTTGAAAAGGATACTTATGCAGTATCATTGTAAAGGCTTGTTCCATCGCTTTATAATTCACTTGTGCTCTCGTCGTTGAAATATTCGTGACGAGCACGACTAGTAATATGATATATCTTATTTTTTTCATTACTTAAATACTTGAAAACGATACTGTACTCCGAGATTTATGGTCTCAATCAATGAGAAATTGCCTGCTTTGGCGAAGGTGTCAAATTGTGGAAGACTCAAATTTCTGATGGCATACAATGCAGGTGTCACGGTGATGGAAACATTTTTGTTGATATTACCCATAAGTTTGAAACCTCCATTTAGTCCCCATTTGTTGCCTTTTGAAATCAAATTTGGATAATAGACCTGATGCCCTTTGTCCAATTGCACCGAACTGTCTATCTTGCCTCCTTCATTGAAAATGCGTACGAATGATGGACCGACAAAAAATTCCAGTTCAAAAACTCTGTTCTGCTTATGTCCGCTGAAGAGAGAGGTAAGATTGACATCGTAATCTAGTGATGCGATGCCGAATCTATATTGATGGTTCCATAGCCCAGTCTTCACGAGACCTTCGTTCTGCTGCGTGCTTTCGTCAAAGTGTACATCGTAATATTGTGTAGGACCGGCCACATGGCGGGATATAAATTCGCCTGAAATGCGTACGGCATGAATGTAATTGAAATGAAACTCGGCATAAGCGCCTGCATTCCAACTCAAGTTGTTGTCTGATTGGTATGTAGGTCCCTTGCATTGCATGATGTTCAGTCCGCCCATGGTTCCGAAAGCGATGTGCTTGATGTGACGCAGGAATAAGTCATAATCTCCGAGACGTCGGTATTTCATCGATCTAACAAGCATCGTCAGTCCGAAATTCACACCGAAGGAGTGCTCGGAACAGCGATTGTACCAGTCTACATTGTTATACGGCACTCTGTACTTGTCGTAACTGTAACGTGGTTCTACAAACACTTGCAAGTCGTCTGATAAACGGCCCCATAGATGCAGACCGGTTGTATAGCCGTGAACTTTGCATGATAATTCTTTATCTTGGCTATCCTGATATTTCTTCAGTTGACCGTATTCCATCCCAAAGAGTAAATAAAACCCGAATTTACTGTTCCAGTCATAGTCGCGACTGAAACCGAGAGGGTTAAACATCGCTTCGATCCTTGTTCCATAAAGAATGCTGTTATAACGTTGGCTATAAGCTGATTCTGTTTCTGTTGCAGCCACCTCGTTCTTCATCCAGACCTTAGATTGCGAGAAAAATCCCAATTTCGCACCGATGACAGGTGAAAACCATTTTCCAACTGTAAAATTAATTGAACTGCCTAGGGATGAACCTGTACTGAAGTCTCCATTTTTTTTACTGTTGAAGTTCAGTCCATTGGAAACCTCAATAAACCATGGCATCCGCCATGTATCAAGCAATGAATCTTCCGTGAGATAATTGTCTCTAGACCTGCTGTCGAGCAATCTTATTCTGGCTTCTTTAGACAAGTTGCTGTTGATATAATAAATATAATTCAGGTTGACGCCATAAAAAACATCATAGCTCCGCCAATTCCGTTCGCCTGACACATCCATCTGGTCAGACCCCAGACCGACATAAGGTTCGATAGCCAAATAACCTTGTGGACCAGTGTAAAATTTGATTTGTGCCCCGACATGAATTTCCGGTTTGAAAGAATGACTCTGGTCCTTCGTGGCTTTCGCATACTGATATCCGATGCCAAGTATTGATGATACATTGAAAAATCGGGTAGGGTTGTATCCGTTAAAGTAGTCGGAAATACTGAAAAGATAATCGGCTTTCAATCCCATTTTATAAAAGGAATAGTCGAAGTATCTCTGATACCCGTATTCACCATGCAGGAGCAGACGTACAGTACCGTATTTGTTGATCTGCTTGCCTATACCCAATTGGATGGCGCTCAAAGCGTCATATTTGTATTTGCTTGTAGGTGGAACTATACGCTCTGCACCACCGCCTGCCTGTAAGAAGACATGATCGAGCAATCTGTTGAAAAAGGAATCTCCAACCTTTTGGTATCGTCCTTCCAACTTGTATTTGGATATATCTTTTCCTTTGGCAAAGTTGTGGTGCGTTCTGCCCGAAGAGTCTGACCGCATTTCTACCTCGTCATAATCATAATTGTCTATCACCGAATCGGGTGAAAGTACTATTTGTCTGGCTGACACTTTGGTTGGTAGCATATACATCACCAAAGTTGATAAAACGAATATGTATCTAATATTATTTTTCATTCTTATCTGTAATAGTCTGTGTCTCTGCTGGAACTTGTTGCTTGTTGGTTGACGCCTCGTTGCGCTCTTCCATCAACGATAGAAATGCCTTACGGTATTTTTCAATATCCTTGCGGCGGTACGGATGTATCTTACGTATATCGTCGCTTACATTTCCTTCGTTGAAATAGTATCGTTTGAATCGGGGCTGCAAATCAAAACTGTGCTGGAAGTATGCCAAATGGTTGGGTACTTCTTCACTTCCACTTTCTTTGGAGGCTTCTCCACTCCAAAGAATGCCTTCCAAATACCATTTACGGGCATCCTTGTCATCCATCTTGTTAACCCATTCTTCAGCTTCCTGACGGGTCTTAGGCAGTTGAGAATGCAACTCTGAATACAATACAGCTTTGTTGATATCGTTAGAGTTGAATACAAAGTCGGAAGCTTTTTTGAATGTAGCTTCCTCTTCTTCTGTCCTGTCGGTCTGGAAGAAACCGTGCACGAATGTGATAAGCATGGAGAGGTTATATATTCTTGCATCTTCTCCTTTCCCTTTCAGCCAATCTACGATATACTGTGCTGTGTCGAGCTTTGATTCCTGGAAATAGTTTATTGCCTGGTTGATCAGAATCTCTTTACGGTTACGTATCATTCCCGTACCCTTATCTTCCGAATTGATGAGTTGAAGTGAGAAATCAACAAACGGACGAAGCACACTGGTGTCATAAATACCATTACGCATATTCTTCAGAGCTTTACGGTTTGCTACATAAGGAGACAGTCTTAATACTTCATAAGCGGGTTGTCTTACCGTATGACGATATGCCACATCGGTGAGAATATCCAGTTGTGTGCTATCTGTAATGGACGAGAACAGATTGTAGTAATCTCCATCTGAGAGGTCGCGTGTACCTTTGATGTAGTCATCCTTGTGATCAAAATATTCCGACATGACTTCTGCATTATTCATCACATGGTCTACTTCGTATTGATATGAACATTTCATCACACGCTGACTTTCCAAAACGGGTTCTATGTCAGAGTCATAATATAGTAGATTTTTTATTTTATTGTAAGCGTCGGTTTCACCATATTGTGAGATAATATTCCTTATTTCTCTTACTTTCCATAACTTGGATGTATCACCACAGTTCTCAAGGGCGGCTGCTACATCGGCCCATGTGTGCACAGTCACTGTAGGTGAAGGCAGACGCACATTGTCGGCTTTTGCCCCAAGACGGTTTTTCAACATCTGTTGAGCCCTGATTGCACGTTTTTGAGCAAGCATCCTGTTGGTCTGCATGCTGCCTTCGGGAGATGCGGCACCTTCTATACGTATCTGAGTTAGTCTGTCTCCATAAGAACTCATCTCTTTTGTAAGGTTACGCAGTTCTACTTCATTGATACTGTCTTTGGTCAGTTCGTCTGTCCCGACCTGAAAGCGGAGTTGCAAGTTACGGGGAACATCTCTCACTCTTGATTCCGCTTGGTCATAAAACTCGGATGTAAGCGGCAATTCAGCTGCACCGACATTAAAATCCAGAAATTTGAAGGGCTTAAAACTAAGACATGAACCAGTCCCTTCACCTCCGTTGTCGTACATGATGTGCTCGTAATCCTCCACGGTCACGAAATATGCACACTTATAACTCTTGTCTTTATCCGGTTTACGGAACACCACATTGGTATCCAATTCAAAAGCTTCATCTTTCTTTAGCGCTATCTCTGGATGATAACCATAAGCTACAGGGTCATTTCGATGGTAATTAAAAGACATCCTTCTGTTTTGTAGTGAATGATATTTTCGTCCTTCGTATACCATAGGCTTCATATAAGCTACCGTGTCGTCAGTCTGACAATCTGTTATCATTGGTTGGATCATCAGTCTAGAATTCTCGTTAGTATAGCCTGCAGCCAGATGGGCATTGATGTTAAAACGTATCTCGTAGCCTGTATCTACAGAAGGCACCTTCTTAAATTTCGGTTGCTTCTTTTTGGCGTATACACTTACTTCACTTATTTCAAGAGCCGCATGACCTTCTATCAGCGTCTGATAATCAGTCTTACCGGTTTCTATCTCTATAGCTACCGCACCATCGTCTCCCAATACGAGAAGCCCCATCCCTTGTTCTACATGTGTAGAAATAGTACCATTGTTGCGTGAGTATGCAAACTGGAAATTCATCCTTGCAATTTCTGTTTCCAGCGCATTGCCAAGAGTTCCTGGTTCGTCATCGCGCTTGATGGCATTCAGCAGTCTGTCACGATAGTCTTGAGCCATCTTGTATGTGTTGCACAAATGATACCTCACTTTGGTGTATTTTTGTTTGGAATTCTTACCAAATGTCTTCTGTGCAATTGTAAAGTTGGCATCAAATCGTTCACTTTGTCCCTGAGCAATAAGAGTTTCAGGAATGAGAAACAACAAAACGGCGAGAGTCATAAACGCTTTTCTGATCATAATCTTTATTTTAATATATAGCTGAGCGACACACCTATTTTTGTAGGAAGCAGCCAGTAACCACTGGCATTGGCTTTCACATTGCCGTTAACGGTATATTCTTCGTCATAATAGTCACCCTCATAATATTCTTTTTGGCGGTATGCTATACAACCGAGCCCGCCATGAATGTCAAGGCTAAGACTTTTTGTGAGATTCCATACATAACCAAAGGTTATTCCTATTCCTGCACCATATCCGTCACGTACTTTTCCTTTGTTTGTGAAGTCGTATGTACCGCCTATAGCACACAGTCCCACAAAGTGGCTGTGCATAGGACGGCCTGAGAAATAGAACCTCCATTCTGGTTGAACAAGAGCAAATTTTATGGCTTTGTTGTATGGCTTGTTGGCATAAAGTACAGACACACCGATAGTGGAACTGTTGCCTGTGGTCATCTCCAACCCTAAGTTTTGGACTGCCATCGCGTCAAAGGCCACATCTGTATTCACCGCCAGCATTTGTGCTTTGCCGTGGATGAAAAACAGGCACATTGTTAAAGCCAGAAAAAATCTCTTCATCACCATCATCAGTTGTTCTCCTTGTTAGTTTATCTCTGTACTGTTATCGTCAAATGCTGTGTTAACATCAACCCAAGGAACGAGTGTCGCACTGTTGGCTATCCATTGCAGACCGTAAACTTTAAGATTGACATTATATGATTTACCTGTTTCGTATGTATAATCCTTTTTCAGTGAAAGAGGCCATTTGATGATACTCTTGATAGCTTTCGGTGTACCATCTTCGTTTAGGTATCCTTTCTTGTAGAGAGTAATAGACATTTCGTAATTGTAATTCAATGGTGGAACAGGAACCATGATGCTCTGACCTAAGTCCTGTTGCTCGTCGGTGACCCAATATTCCTTTTTCAGAGCACCTACGCCGTCAGAATCTTCTAGTTCTATGGTTTGCATTTTTGTTTCGTCAGTCCAGTCGCATACTACAGAACCTGCTTTGTGTACACCATCATTAGAAGCAATGTAGAGATGACCCGTTGTAGGCACTTTGTATATTTCAACAGCACCGATGCGGAGTTGTTTCGCAGAGTCTGTATTGCCTATTGCGTCAGGACCTGAAACAAAAGTAAAATGCAGACGCATCAGGGCATGCTTGAATGTCATGGTAGGGCACTCACCGTATTTTCCGTTCTGGTGAAAATATTTGGAGCAATAGGCGAGGGTATCTACACCAGTGGGGTTGGAACTCTGTTTGTCGGCAGAACCCCAGATGACGTCTGTGGCGCCATTATACATGTCCACACGACCGTAGATATAGTTTGATGCGTAAGAGATATCTTGAGGTTTGGGGTAGATGGCATAGAAACTATATGCATGACCGTTACCGATAGGATAATAGCGGCTGTGACCGTCTGCCCATTGCAGTATGGTTGTATCTTTTTCGTTGATTAATGTATCTTTTGCATTTACGATAACATCGTCCAACCATACAGAATAGCTTTGAACGCCAGCAGAGGTGATACCGCGGATAGACCAGTCTATCGGATATTTGAGTCCGTTATGCAATTGTCTTGTGGCAAGACAGAAGAGATGGATGCCGTTCAGTGTGAAATTTCCTTTAGCATCTGAATTGATAGTGCTTCGTGTCATAAACTGCTTGGCACTGCTTACAGTACCTTCAGCAAAGGCATCCTGCCCAGAGCCAAGTTGGATAGCGTCTTTGCTCTCTGTAATTTCAGTTGGAGAAAATGAGTCTCCGTCAGAATCCTGACTCGTTGTATCTGTCGTACAACCTGTCATCAAGGCAGCAAGTGCCATACCTGTGATTAATAATGTCTTGTTCATATCGTTTAAAGTTTTATTTTATCGTTTAATATTGATTTCTTTTGTTATTTTGAACTGGGGTCTACGAATGTCTGTTGTTCTTCTACCCATGGACTCATCTTAGCTTGGAGGTGCATATTGGACAATCCGTAAATGAGAAACTTTACCTGATAGGTATGTCCTGCTTCATAATTATAACCGTTCTTTAGTGTAAGGGGCCAGCTTATTGCGTTGTTATACACATTCCCGTCTGCATCCGCCAAATCTACTGATATCGTATAGTAGTCATTAGATGGTGGTACTGGTACGACAAGTTTCTGCCCAATGTATGTAGCGGCTGTCGGTATCCAATGATTCTTCGTTAACTTGTGTACGCCGGTTGTATCCTCTACATTGATTGTGGCCAATTTAGTTGTATTGTTCCAATCGCAGACAATACTGCCAGCTTGGTGCTCTCCATCATTTGAAGCGATGTATATACGACCTTCCTTTGGAACTTTATTCACTCGGATAGCCGTAATTTTCAACTTTTCGGCTGCTGCCGTACTGCCTTCTGCATCTGCGCCGGCTACAGCGGCAAACTGAAAAGCCATCAGTTTATGATAGAATGTCAGCATCGGTATCTCTGTGGTCTTGCCTACCTGACGGAAATATTTAGCACAGTAAGCAAGCGTATCTGTACCTGTAGGACTATTGGATTGTTTGTCGCATTCGCCCCAGAGTACATCCATTTCACCGTCAGCAAGATTTACATACGAGGTTATCGCATTTTTACTGAACTGTAAATCCTGTGGGGCAGGCCATAGCGCATAGAAACTATAAGCATGACCATTACCGGAAGGATAATAACGCGATTTTCCGTCTACCCATGTAAACTTGGTGTATGGATTGTTATAGTCATCAATGGCAGATTTCGCATTAATCATTACGTTCTGAAACCATACCGAATAAGTCCCGGGTACCGTGTTATCCGAGTTGTAGTCGGTCCAGTTGATGGGATAATCCCTTCCGTTAGCCAATTGTGCTGTTGCCAGACAGAATAGACCGATATTGTCAGCTGCGAACACACCGCTTGCATCATTTACCAATGCTCTGGTGTCTGTCTGGAACATTACCGACTCACCTTCCAGATTGATCACTTCATCACTATTGTTTATCATTAATGCAGAGTTGCTGGCAGTGTCAGTGCCATTCTCTGTAGAACAGGCTGTGAAGCAGGTCGCAAGTGTTATTCCGATTAATATATTCTTGTTCATATTCTCTTTTTTAATTGTCAGGGTCCATATTGATATCTTCACCGCTCTTCCAAAAGTCAAGAAGAGTAGCATACAGCTTAATAGGCATTAGACGATATACCTTTATGATTACATTGTATGAATAACCTTCCTTGAACGCTTCACCACTAGGTAACCACATTTCCGTTTCCCATTGTTGGGTGATGGCATCCGACACATGATTAGGATCGTCAGCTACAGGTGGTTGACGGTAACTGATGATAATATCATATTTTTGTCGAGGTTCGACTATGATGGCTTCACCGATATTTGTAATTAATGCCGAGTCTCCTTTCAATGAATCTGCCCATAATGGGTGTTGCCATGCCAGAGTATCAGATAGAACACCATTCGTTCTGTTTTTTACGGTGAGGGCTTTGACACCTGTATTATCAAAGACAGCAGTCTGTTTTACGGCAGATTGTGAATTGTATGCCACAATGAGTTTCCCGGTAGTACGTGACTTCAGTACAATTTTCGTTACCTGCATCAGCGTGTCTCGCTTTGACCATGGTACCAACGAGAATTGTAGCCTTGTCAACTTATGACTGAAAAGAAGGTTTGGCTGCACACCGCGTCGGGCAGAATAGGCAGAATAGAAATTAGCACGGTCAGCACTTCCTTTTGAACCTAAAAGAGAAGAGTCGGGTGCTGTGGTTGTGGCTGTCATCAGGTCCTGAGAACCGTCAATGGAGAACGGCACATAATAATAAGTACCATCATCCGAAAGAACAGGTTTCGTATTTGATGTCGCGTTATCAGTGTAATAACCCCAGAAATCAAATGTTCCTTGTACCGGATAATATTTCAGTTTACCGTCATTTGAGGATGCAGTTCCTGTACTTACACCTTTTGGCGCTGTAAAAGCAGTGCCATCGTATATCACATCCCCTTCACTAGCTGTAGATCCTATTTCTGGATAATATCTAGCATAATCGATAGTACCATGTTTGGTCATGATGACGTGCAGTGTCTCACCGTTCCATTGATTAGGAAGGATCTCCGTCGAATTGTTCATCACACCACCCACTGTACCGGCACCTCGTGTAATCACGTTTTGCGCTATCTGTGATGTAAAGATGGATATAGAGTTGTTGCCGGAACTGCTATTTCCATCATTGTCTCCGGTCGAAGAACAAGCTGTGAGCATCATTGCTGCTGCGAATGTAATAATAAGTCTCTTGTCCATATTTTTAGTCAAATTCATAAGTCCTTTGTTATATTATAGATGTTGCTCCGGGTCTAATATGATTGTGTCACCGGATTTCCATGTATCTACAGTGGTGCTGATTCGTATCATTGCTTGTCCGAAGACACCCAGTTTAACGGTGTATTCATAACCGGCTTTAAATACATATTTTCCTGTCGTACTATCGTAGCTGATTGTATTCTCGGGTGGCGTGATGGTATAAGAAGATTTTACCAGATAAGTCTTACCCGTCAACTTGTTAATGACGTTGCTCTCTACACATAACTTATAACTCGTTGCAGGGACAGGCATGATACATCCTCCTACATTCACTCCTGTGATGTCTTCCAGATTTTTGTTGGCATAACTGTCGTCCCACTTTACGCTATAGCCGTTTCCTGCACTGACCAATGTTAGTGTGGCCTTTCCGTCGGTAGACGGCTCGTGCAACTGCAGCGTATCTGTATTGTCATAAGCCGAAAGTCCTATATCTTCCATATTCCTTGCGGCAACAACCATTTTACCGCTGTTCTTTCCTATAATAGAAATGTTACGGATGGTCACATTGTCGGCTGTAGAGTCGGCAGGTACAATCTCGAATTTTAGTTTGGTAAGCACATGCTTCAAGTTCAGCACAGGGTTTATTCCATATTGTGCTGCATAAGTACTGTATCCCTTGATTGACAGTATTTTCTCGCGCTCTGTGGCGGTCAATTCGATATTGTCATATCTTGATTTCAGTAAACTGGACGTTATATCTGGTGCATAACCGCAAAGTACATCCTGCGTGCCGTCTATCTTGAGGTCGTAATAGATTCCTTCTGCATTACGATGATATGTAGAGGCTGTCGGGACATAGTCATCAACATAATAACCTGTAAAATGATAGGGCGTGGAACTGTTCGTCTGACTGTAATACATCTTCGTCTTGTTAACGAGATTCTCATCCTCCACGAAAGACAAGGTGCCAGTGCTGTCTTTTTCCAGCCGTGACGCTTTTCCGAAATATGGAATATCACTGTCTACAAGACAGTTGCTGTGTGCAGTGTCTGACTTTACCGTCTGCGAGAGGTCTGCATCCGTTCCGTCACGGAAAGCGAAAATATAGAACAGACCATTCTCACATTTTTGGGATATGTTACCAGTCTCAAAAGAACCAGATCCGCGTGTTGCCACCAGAGAGAACATGTTCTGTTTGTTCAGTGATACCGTGATAGGTGTAGAAAAGGTGTGTTCGGCGTTACCATTCCCGTCAGGATACTCCATATCCGGATAGTGAGAGGAACAAGACTGAACCATCATCATTGCCCCGAACATCATTGCCTCTATATATCTTAAATGTCTCATATCCTTATTGTTTACTCCATTGGTACTACAACCTGTGTCTCGCATGGAATCCAAGAAGGGATGCCCCAGTTACCATCTGAGTCCCGTACGATGTTTTTACTGTCAAGCACCAGAGTTGCATTAATGTTTATGAATGCATATTTGGTGGCTTGCGTAGCAAATTCGGTCCCATATTCATAATCCAGAAGATGTGCATCATGTATGGAATGGAAAATATTTATCTTCCCTTCAATCCTTCTGTGCTGTATTTTTCCGTCTTGTCCGGTCGCTGTTGTGAACAGTATAACTTGTAAGATGCCCGGACCAGATGCTTCATTTTCAGATGTACCATAGATAATGCCGTTGACATCCACACCGATACGACATAGCAAATTTTCATTGCTGTATTCGTCTCCGGTATTTAATGTCGTTGCGTTTATCAGTAGTGCTTTGGTCAGCATTTTACAGGTCTTTGTCACATTCACGGTGTTGTCGTAAGGATATATCACTGTAGGAATGCCCGCTACTTCCACAAACATAGAATCTATACGGAATGTTTTCGTATCCGTTATCAGTTTCTTTACAGGGAACTGCATCACCACTTTCTGAGTGAGTCTCTCAGGGGTGAACACAACTTTGTTATTTGAGCCTGAGTCGATTTTTACAATGTCTTGTATGTCTACAAACACCTGCTTGCTGCTGTTTTGCGCAAATGAAGCATAAACATTATAATCTGTCCAACTCTGTAATACCTTTTTTATCGGTTTACTGTCTTTCGAATAAGCAACATAATTGAGTGCCATCTTGTCCAGATTCCATCTTGTAGAGTCACTGTTAGCAACAGAATCCAGTGTTTCATAATTGTAGGTGCTGTCACACCTGTTGAGCACCATCATCTTGTATTCACCTTGGCGGATGGCGTAACTTGCAGTGTCATTGCTGGAACTGGCAGTCATGCCGCATTTCCATTTGTTGACTATTCTGTCAGCAAAGACCATCATAGAATCCGGTTGTGCGAGAGAATCGCCCAGCACCTGCCAGTCAAATGCAATTTTCGTTTCCGTATGATGAGGATGCTCAGAATAACAAAGGTCTACCTCCGTATTGCAGGCACTAATCAAAGTTATAGCAAACGATAGTAATATATAAATATATTTTTTCATCATTGTGCAGCCTCCTTTTCCTCTTTCAGTTTTTGTTGTGCATCTTCTAGTGCCTTAGCTCTCTTGTGCCTGGCTTCTTCGTCACGCTGATCTTGTATCTTACGTGCCTTTTTGGCTTCGACAGCTTCTTGCTTGCGCGCTTTTTTAGCTGCTGCAGCTTCCTCCTGACGTTTCTTTTTAGCTGTTTTTTCTTCCAAAGCTTTTTGCTTGTCTATGACAGCCTGTTTTTCCTTGCGTTCTTTTTCCGCTTTGCGATTGGCTGCTTTCTGTTCTTTGGCAAGTTTATTCTCTGCAGCTTGCTGTATCTTATCGTTCTTCTTTTGTACAGCGTCCATTTGTCGTTCTGTCTTCAGAGCTGTCTTCTCGTCAGCTTTTACATTTTGTTGCTGTATGTCGGTTATACCACGATTGGCGAATGCAATAGAGTCTTTGATGACAAGTTGGGCTCTTGAGATAGAATCATAAAGATGTTCAAACTCATTAAACATTACATTATATACACTGTCTTTATAGTGCTTCTCGAATCCGAGGCGCTGGCGCATCTGGTTGATGCTGTCTATGTAAGCTTGATATTTGAGATCCACGTCATAACGTCTGCGGTATTTCTTGGTGACTGGATAGTTGCCGAAGTGATATACGAATCCCGCCCTAATTTCGTTGACGACTGGATGGTTGATGAAATGCCAATTTTCATGGCCTGTTACCGGATAACAGTTGTCTTCTCTATCATGAGTATATTTGTCATATTTTGCATAGGCTGCACCTACACTTATGCCGAGGTCCATGTCAATACTGTTGCCGTTGGCAAACTGATACAGCGGTCGCACAATACCATAAGTAACACCAGCCTGAAAGACTTGCCCTTGCCTGCCAGTTCTACCTAGCAGTAAAGAGAAATCTGTATAGGAAAGGTAAAAACCACGATAATATGCGGTTACTGGATGTTTGCTGGTACTGCGGCGCTGAGACACGGCTTTGTCTATCCATTTCTTATGCTTTGATAAGCGGATGTGCGAAGGGCCGCTAAGGTCCATCGTACGCCAATAGTTTCTCACTTCGGCTTTCACTTCGCCTATATTATAAACAAGGCCTGGGGAAAATGTATGGGTGCTACTCCATCGATATCTGAAATTCAGTCCTACAGCCCATCTGCTCCAGTTCGTACTTTTAAGGTCAAATTCGACCCCGATATTAGGTGTAAGCAATGACCAGTCGACCATATTCGTTTTGACAGATAACCTTTCTGCAAGAGTTAATGTATCAACTTTTACAGCATCATCTATTACTTGGGCGTTTGTCTTAGTCGCAAAAACAAACAAAAATACCAGACATACTATCTTTATGTTTCTCGAATACATTCTACAAATTTAATATCATTTGTAAAATTTAAAAGAATTTTGTTTTATTTTTATAGATTATTAACCATAAAAGAACCATTGGTGTATAAACATGCAATTTATAATCGATACGTTATTTTAATTGTAATAGTTGTTTTCTTATTTTTCTATTGGTGAAATCTGCACAGACATCAATGTACTTCTATTTGAATGATTTTAATTCATACAAGGCGGATTCCGCTTTGATTTTTTAATGCAAAGTTGTTGTAACTTCTGTCTTTGTTTGATGGAGTAATAAAATAGAATAGCTAAATCAATAAAATAATGTTTAAAAATGTATTACAATTTAGTTGGTTATAATAATTAACTAGTTGATTTAATTGCTAATAAAAATTCATTTTGTTGTTATATTTTATAAAATTAGGCAGACTTGTTTTTTATAAGAAAGTACTTAAAAACTTCAATTTCGTAACATTTTATTATAATAATGTGATATTTACTTATATTTTTCTTGTAAAAATCATATTTTTGTAATATCTTTGCACCCAAAATAAAAATAATGACACAACATCGTTTAGATTCACTTGACAAACAGATACTTCGCCTTATAGCTGAAGATGCACGAATTCCATTCTTAGAGGTAGCTCGTGCCTGCAATGTTAGTGGTGCTGCTATTCATCAGCGCATTCAAAAATTAACAAACCTTGGAATTCTTAAAGGTTCTCAGTTTATTATTGATCCGGAGAAGATCGGATATGAGACTTGTGCATACATTGGATTGTATCTTAAGAACCCTGAAAAATTTGATAATGTAGTAAGTGCATTAAAGAGAATCCCGGAAGTAGTGGAATGCCATTATACAACAGGTGGGTTCGATCTTTTTATTAAGATTTATGCCATTAACAATCACCACTTACTTAACATAATACATGATAAATTGCAGCCTTTAGGCTTGTCTCGTAGCGAGACAATTATTTCATTTAACGCTGCTATAGACAGGCAGTTACCTATCGTTGACTTACCAGGAGCTGATGACAGTGATGATGAAGAGGAAAATGAAGTCGTAGAATAGTAATCTCTGTCTTTCGTGCAGAGTTATAATATTATCATTATTAGAATAAAGGCTGATTAGTCAACCTTTATTCTAATAATGTTTTTTTACAAAAAGATATTGCTTATAAATAATGTTGATTGCATAAGTATTATCTTATATAATCAACAAAAGCATATTCAAATTCGTGCTTATCGTCTATTCCGTGATTTTCTTTCGTTTCTATTTTCCAATCATCGTATTGCGGAAAGAATGTATCTGCATTATCAGGTGAATTGTTAACCTCTGTAAGGCAAAGACGATCTGCCATCTTGATAGCCTGATTGTATATGCTGGCACCACCTATTATATATACATCTTCATCTTTAGAGCAATTATCAATAGCTTCTTCTAATGATT
>Ga0172377_10004246_pt1 | contig 14767 bp, 13 predicted proteins | sample Pumphouse3metaG_FD_119749 | JGI IMG/M metagenome (GOLD analysis project Ga0172377, IMG submission 119749) | Leachate microbial communities from a municipal landfill in Southern Ontario, Canada - Pumphouse #3 metaG | ecosystem: Engineered > Solid waste > Landfill > Unclassified | place: Canada... | reverse complement strand
TGCTTAAACAACGCCTCGGTGTGTTGCGTCCACAACGCACTGCGCTGCTCAAGCTGAAAGGTTTGCCACCAAGTATGCGCAAACACGACCGACAACAACACCGCCGCCATCACCAACGGATAACGCCAAGTGCGCCATAACACACTATCGCTTTGAGCGCCGTATGCGCCTTGGCGCAGATTAAAACGCGCCAACTCAGCGGCACTTAAGTCACGATTTAGCAGGCCTGCACAAAGACGTACATCGGCTTGGCGTTGCTGCGCGTGCGCCAACAATTTGGGTAAAAGTGTTGGCGCCACCGCCCAACCGCAGAATTCGCCAGTGCGCACTATGCACCGATTCGGTGTTGTCAAAGAAGGCGCACTCACCCACTCGTTCGCTTCGCTTGGCGCCGCCAACGCAAACACATCCGCCACCAACGGCAAATGCGCCAACCCCTGTTCAGCCAAACTCGCCAACCAAGCCTCCATGCGCGCTTTACTCACCGCCATCAACGTGACCTGTTGCGCCTCATCGCGCGCCATCGGCACCAAATGCACCTGTTCGACTGGCTCCACCAACTGCTCTTCCAGCGCATAAGGCAACGCCTGCAACCACAGTGCACGGCGTTTACCCGGCACCACCACCTGATGAATCGCTAGCTGCTGCGTCGGCACCCAAACCCAAGACGGCGTCACCCCCTCAGGCACATACAACACACCGGCGTCGTCAAAATACGCCTCCTTCCCCTCAGCGGCTCTCGTCATCCCATCCAATCCATCGTTGTAAAAGCGTTACCCCATCCGCCGTTCGATGATACACGGCATACAATAACGGTTCAGCACGCCCAAACTGCACGCGCCCGGCCAGCATAAAATAATCCGTTTTTACCGCCAACATCCAATCCGGTATTTGTGTTTGGATTTCGCCGCCATCGCGTCCGCTTTGTGACGCTAAAAACTGATAGAAATCCGCCACCGATTGCGCCGGTTGCGTGGCGCGCTGCGCCAACCAAGCCTGCGCCAACGCCTCATCAAACCAATCTGCCAAACCCATCAACACCATCGGCAACGCCGTATTCACATTAATCGGCGTCACCTGTGGCAACGCGCTCAATCCCGGTTGTAGTTGACGAAACAAGTTCGGCGTCATCCCCTCAAGTAACTGCACCTCATCGACCATCACCAACGGCGCATTCGCCGCACGATAAGGCGGCGTTTTCAGCAAATAAACATCACTTTCCGCACCGCCGCTCAACGTTTCATTATCCGCATCCAGCCAATCGATTAACGGTACAACCCAAGCGCTCGAGTGCGGCGAAGGCACCTGTTTTAACACCATCTGCTCAAGCAAGTTTTGCCAGCGCTGACGCCGCTGCGCGTTGCTATCTTGCAAATTATTCAAATTAAAACGTGCTTGCAAATCCAACAAGCGTCCACCAACTTGCCCGCCTTCGAAGGCCACTGGCAACATAGGCTGCGCCCAAACCTCGCCTAAATGATCGGTTTGATTATGCTGTTGATCAAACGCCAAACCCTTTTTAATCCACGCATCCAAACCCAAGCCCACCACTAACGCCTGCGACTGCGCAAGGCGATTCGCGCTACGCTGAATATCCAATGCGTGCTGATATTGCATCGTACTGGCGAGTATCGCAATCAAGGCGCTGACCAACAACACGCTCAATAACGCAAACCCACGCTGAGTCGATAAAGCGCGCGCGCTACTCATCAACAAACGCCTGTGGGCCATTAAATATACGGCGCAACGCACCAAATTGCTGCGAACTGAGCGCCCACTCCACACTCGTCGGCAATAACGCCGTTTGTGTCGCATCGCGCGGCCAATCACTCACCCACTCGCCCTGTGCATCGCGCACCCGAAGCGTTAAATCGCTTACCGACATCAACAAACGCTGACGTTGCCCCTGCGTATCCGGTGCGCGATCCAACACCGGCCAGGTTTCACGAATCAAGTTATCCTCTTCGATATAATACGCCACCCTCAGCAAGCCCCCGGCCGCATAAGGCGTCGGATACAAAGCGATACGCGTAAACTCCATACGCCCATTAAGCAGACTAAACGCCGGTAACACCGAGCCCCAGTTATCTAAAACCGCGCGCGGCGCCATTTGCATCACATCCTGCTCCAACCAGCCCAACGCCCGTTGCAACTGCGCCAACTGCTGTTGCTGCTGACGCTGAACCTCATAGCTGGTCACCGCCACCGCAATCGCCTGATACGCCAACACAGCAATCACCGCAGAAACCGCCATCGCAATCAACAGTTCAATCAGCGTAAAGCCGCCCTGCCTAGCCTTCATCGAACGCCATCACCGTCACTAATCGCGCCGCCGGATGCACCTCGCCCTGCACCCGAACTAATACCGCCACCCGCTGTAAGCCGGGAATTGGCGTTGGGCTCGTCTCAATATCTACCTGCCACAGCCACCCGCCTAGGCGAATCGCGTCACGCGGTGCGCGCAACGACGTCGGCACCTGCGCCAACTCAACCATCACATTTTGCGCCACCCAATTTGCATACACCCGCTGCTGCATCCCGCTTTGCTGATGTGCCAACGCCGCCAGCGTTTGGCTCAACGCCAATAACGCCACAGCCGCAATCAACAACGCCACCATCACCTCAATCAAGGTAAACCCGCGTTGACCTTCAACGCTCGCCTTCATTCGTCCGCCTCGCCAAACACAAACACCCCGCCTTCATCCCAAATCAAGCGGTGTTGGTTTAGTCGCATCTCGCCTGCGGTTAAATCCCCGCTTGGCCAGCACAACCAGCCCTCTGCGGGCAAATCATAAGCGCCGCCACTCAACGCCGGAAGAGTCCAATCGACCTGCACACTCGGATGCCAAGCCAGCGGCTTAAGATCAGTGAAAACCTGCCAACGTCCTTGACGATGCACCCAGGGTTGCAACCCCTTTTCACTCACCTCAAAAAACACCAAACGCTGCCCCCATACCGCTTCATCGCAGCCAGCCTGCAACAACCCTTGAATCTGATTCGCCTGCTGTGCCACATAACGCGAGGTATCCTGACGAAAACTTAGCAGGCCTGCTGATAACACCACCGCCACAATCACCAGCACCACCAGCAACTCCATCAACGTAAATCCGGCCTGTGACCAACGTAACCGACTCAAGGCGTCCAATTACCAATGGTTGCATCGATGCCCTCGCCCCCCTCAAGCCCATCGGCACCATAACTAAACACATCAAAAACCCCCTGTTCGCCCGGGCTGAGATACAAATAAGGCTTACCCCAAGGATCCAATGGCAAACGCTCCATATAAGGTTTCCAGTTTTGCGGCACCGGCTCAGAAGTCGGTTTACTAACCAACGCCTCCAAGCCCTGATCCGTAGTTGGATAACGAAAATTATCCAGCTTATATAAATTCAACGCCGACGATAAAGCGCTAATATCCTGTTTCGCCTTCACCACCCTTGCCTCATCGGGGCGATCCATCAACATCGGCATCGCAATCGCCGCCAAAATTGCCAAAATCACCACTACCACCATCAACTCAATCAAGGTAAACCCTTGTTGACGTGCTTGCACGCGCCCACGGCGCGCTTTTTTGCAGATTTTGTCCATTCGCTTTTCCTCTAGTTACAAGTGAGACACTACAATGACGCTAATACGCATCGCGCAGTGCCGTTAAAACATGGCGGTTAAGTTAGCATTTGATTCATCGCAAAAATCGGCAACATAATCGCCAGTACAATCGTCAACACCACCGCGCCCATCACAATAATCAAAATCGGCTCAATCACGCTCACCAGCGTAGCCGAACCGGCTTCAATCCGATGTTCATAATGCAACGCAGCTTTGAGCAGCATCTGATCCAAGCGCCCAGAATGCTCGCCCGTTTGCACTAAATTCAACAACAACGGCGGAAACACACCGGTCTGCTGCATCGCCTGACTCAAACTCTCGCCACGACGCACGGCATTTTCCACCGCCTCCACCTGATCACGCAGCGGCAACAAACTCACCACCTGCGCCGAAATATGCAACGCGCTACGCGCCGGAACGCCACTGGCAATCAACACCCCCAAAGTGCGACTCCAACGCGCCACCTCGCTATGTACTAAAAACCGATTCAATAACGGCAGCGCCAGTAACAACCGATGCCAGCGCCGCCGCCAACGTGCTTCTCGTAACGCCCACTTAAACAAAACCAGCGCCGCCAACAGCGCCACAAACACCGCCCCGGCATACTGCTGAAAAAACCCACTCACGCTCAGCAAGCCCTGGGTTAATGGCGGCAAAGCCTGGCTCATGTTATCAAACACACTCACCACCTTCGGCACCACATACAACATCAAAAAAAACACAATCCCCAGCGCCACCACCACCATCAACATCGGATAAATCAACGCACTTTTGATTTTTGCACTCAAACGCTCTTGCTGTTCAATGGTATCCGCCAAGCGCGACAACACCGCCTCCAAATGGCCACTTTCCTCACCGGCATGAATTGTCGCAATATAATCTTGTGCCACGGTATAAGGCGATTGACTCAAGGCCATCGCCAACGAATGTCCCTCACTGACGCGCGAAGCCAAGGCGGTGGTAAAACGCTCGGCGCTGCGGCTATCGGCTTGTTTTGCAATGCTGTTGAGCGCTTGGGTAAGCGGCATACCCGCCTCAAGCAAGGTTGCTAATTGGCGGGTAATTAACGAAAGCTGCGCCACTGACAAACGCCGTTTTAACCAGGCCTGCTGATTTGCCTGCGCGCCGCGGCGCGGTTTGTCCAAAGGCTGCAAAGCCAATGGCGTCAAGCCCTGCTCACGTAACAGCTGGCGGGCTTGGCGCTCAGAATCGGCATCCAGCAAACCTTTTTGACTTTTGCCTTGCGTATTGAGCGCCTGATATTCAAAAACCGCCATACCTAACCCTGCGTCACCCGAAGCACTTCATCCAAACTGGTTTCGCCATTGAGCACGCGTAAAAAGCTGCCTTGTTGCAACGAAGGCGAACGTTGGCGCACATAACGCTCAATCGCCAATTCCGACTCATTAAGGTGAATCATATGCTGAATCTGGTCATCGATCACCACCATTTCATAAATCCCGATTCGCCCTTGATAGCCCGTATGATTGCACTGCTCACAACCTTGCGCGCGATAAATCAACGCCTGCTCCACACCCAAACACTCACACTCTTTTTCATCCGCCTGATGCGCTTGTTTACAATGCGCGCACAAACGACGTACCAACCGCTGCGCCAACACCGCGCTTAAACTCGACGCCAACAAAAACGGCTCCACCCCCATATCGCGCAACCGCGTAATCGCGCCAATCGCCGTATTAGTATGCAACGTAGATAACACCAAGTGCCCGGTTAAAGACGATTGCACCGCAATCTGCGCCGTTTCGGCATCACGAATCTCCCCAATCATCACCACGTCCGGATCCTGACGCAAAATCGCCCGCAACCCTTTCGCAAAAGTCATATCCGCCTTAGCATTCACTTGGGTTTGATTAATTCCCATCAGGTTATATTCCACCGGGTCTTCAATCGTCATAATATTTAAACGACTAGTGTTCAACCGCGTCAAACCGGCGTACAACGTAGTCGTTTTACCGGAACCGGTTGGTCCGGTGACCAAAAAAATACCGTGGGGCTTAGCCAACACTTGCTCGGTCGCAGCCAGCACCGCGGCGGGCATGCCTAAGTCGGCCAGATCCAAACGTCCCGCACTTTTATCTAACAAGCGCAATACCACACGCTCACCAAAACTCGACGGAATGGTGGAGACGCGCAAATCAACCGCGCGCCCGCCCAATTTCAGCGCAATACGCCCATCCTGAGGCAAGCGTTTTTCCGCAATATCCAAACGCGCCATCACCTTAATACGTGACACCAACATGGTCGCCAACGCCGCCTTGGGCGTCAGCACCGTTTTTAACTGACCATCGAGGCGAAAACGAATGCGCAACTGATTCTCAAATGGCTCGATATGAATATCCGACGCCTGCGCCCGAATCGCCTGCGACAACACCGCATTGAGTAGCTTAATAATCGGCGCATCATCCTGATTTTCCAGTAAGTCTTGGTTTTCGTTCACCTCGTTCACCAAGCTATTCAAATCGGCCAACGCCAACGCATCCATCCCCTCAAAATCCGCTTGCGGCTGCTCGGCATACATCTGTTGCAAGCGCGGCTCGAACGCCGCTTCACTCAGCGCACGCATTGTCCAAGGCTGCGCGTCGAAAGTGCGCTGTAATTCCATCAGCACCGACAACGGCGTATCATCACGATGCCACACCACCCACTCATCGTCCTGCGTCTCAAGCAATACACCATGTTTTTTGGCATAAGCAAACGGCAAACGCATTTAAAACCCCAACACATCAAGCGACGAATCGCGCCGCGACTGCGCAGTCGATTGCGCGGTACTTGGCGCGGTTTGCGCTGTTGGCGTATGCGCCATCTCATCAACCGCTGCGCCGCTTGGCGGCGTAACCTGCCATTGCTCATAGCGCGGCATTTGCGGGCGCAGCCCATCGAGCAACAAACTCTCTTCTTCTAAAATCTGCGTTTGCTCCGCACGCACTTGATTGTACTTTTTGCGGCTGTAGTAATCGCTCATCAAGTTATCACGCACAATAATCGGGCGCAAAAACACCATCAAATTCACTTTTTCGCGCTGACTATCCTGATAACGGAACATCGCCCCTAGCCCCGGAATATCGCCCAAAAAAGGCACCTTATTCGCCACTTCGGTTTCTTTTTCGCTTAACAAACCGCCTAACACCACCATATTGCCATCACCAACAATCACCGTGGTTTTAATCTGGCGCTTAGAGGTTTCCAAATCTACCGCATCGCTTTTAGGCAACACATCGGAAATTTCCTGCTCAATCACCAACTGAATCTCATCACCCTCATTAATTTGCGGCTTCACGCGCAACTTCAAACCCACACTTTTACGCTCAATAGTGGTAAACGGATTATTACTGGAATTGGCCGACGTCGCATAACTGCCGGTCTGAAACGGCACTTCACGCCCGACAATAATTTCGGCTTCCTCGTTATCCAGCGTCAGCAACGTCGGCGTAGACAAAATATTCGCCGACGAATCGCCGCTCAACGCCTTCACCAGCGCCGCCCAGCCTTGATTTTTAGCATTCACCTCGCCAAAGCCGGTAATAAACCCCTTGCCCAAAGATTCAACTTGCTTTGCGGTATTACCCACATTGCCCGCCAAGCCCGATAACGCACCACTTAAGCTAATCACCCCCACACCATTGGCACCGTTCACCGCCCAATCTACGCCCAACTCCGCCTGCTTCGACTGGGTCAATTCCACTAAAATCGCTTCAATCAACACCTGCGCTCGGCGAATATCGAGCTGCTTAATCACGGCCTTTAACCCGGTTAAGACATTCGGCGGCGCGCTGATAATCAACGCATTCATCCGCTCATCCGCGACAATACTGATACGCTCATCAAGCTGCTTATCCTGTAAATCCGGCACCTTGGCCGCCGCCTCAAGCGCAGGCGAAGCTTGCGCTTGAGTGCTTTGCAACAACGAGCGATTAGTAGCGATTTTCTCTAAAATCGGCACCAAATCGGCCGCCTTACCATAACGTAAATAAATTACCTGCACGCGCCCATCCTGCGGCAGCGCCACATCCAACTCAGCAATCAACGCCCGCACTGCCAAACGCGAAGCGGCCTCACCCGCCAAGATAATCCGATTGGTACGCTCATCAAATGAGATACGCGCCCCCGACGCACCCGCATTTGTTGGCAAAATTGATTTCAGTGTTTTCACCAACTCATCCGCCGGTGCATTACGCACCTGAATCACCTCATATTCGCCATCGCTGCGCACATCTACTTGGCGCAAAATCGCCTTAATGCGCTTAATGCCGTCCACCGTATCGGTCACAATCAAATGCCCGCTTTCCGCCGAAACCAAATGGCCCTCACGTGCCACCAACGGGCGCAAAATCGCCACCAACTTCGCCGCATCAACGTGCGCCACACGCACCACTTCTGTCACCCAAGCCTCGCCGCGATCCTGGGCTTGACTATAAGGCAACTGATCACGCGCCAAATTCGCCGGTACAATTTTAATCACCTCGCCACTCGGCACAGCTACAAAACCATGCACATTTAAAATAGCGAGCAACGTTTGATATAAAGCTTGCGCCGACATCGGCTCAGGCGCAATCAGCGTCACTTTACCGCGCACGCGCGGATCGATAATAAAGTTTTTTCCCGTCACCTTTGCGACCGCTTCAATCACACTGGCGATTTCGGCGTCACGAAAATTTTGCTTTAACTCCACCGAAGTTTGCGCATTTAGCAGGCCTGGTAATAACAATATCGACAAGCCTAACGCCGATAAAGTCGAACGACTTAAGCCGAAAACGGCGAAATGCGAAACGCGCTCGCCCAGAAGAAAGGAAAAAAATGAAATCATGCGTTACTCTGTTAATTGATTTAAATCAAGCGAAAGGGTTTCGCTCAAGCCATTGCGCACCAGCACCAATTCAAACTGGGTTTGCTGCATCAGCTTTGCCCAACTCGCTGGTTGTTTCGCTAAATCTTGTAATGAAAGACCATTTATTTGCGCAATCAGATCCCCGTTTTCAAAACCCAAACGACGAAACAAAGCCGGATGCTGGCGCGGCTCAATCGCAATCCCTAGCAATCGACCTTGCTCATACTTTGGCTCAAAATGAATCAACTCGCTAATACGCATCGGGTTTTGTAACAACGACTGACGCAACTCGCGCAATACCGCGCCATCGGACGATGCGGACGTGGCCTTTTCACTCAACAACGCCTGCGCACCCTGCACCATCGCTAAACGCTCCAACCGCCCGCGATTAAGTAAAATCACCTCGCCGGCCCCCACCTGATACAAGCTTACGCCTTGGCTAATCGTTTCGCCCAAGGCCACCACCTCGACCTCATTGCCCTGTTGAATAATCGCCACCGACTGCGGCGGCAAATCAATTACCCCCAACAAGGTCAATTTTAAGCGCGTGTCGCTAACCGATTCATCAGGCGGGGGCGTGGCTTGCGCTAGCGCCGTTGACGAGGGCTGACCAAACAACGCTAGCGCCGGTTTCGATAGGCTGTGGGAAGGTTTAGCGGCCTGCAACTCAGGCATCGCCGGCAAGGATAACGGCTGAAGCTCGGCACTCAACCAAGCCCCTAAGCGCCAAGCGATCAGCACCAGCAACGCCAGTGCCAACAAATTGGCCAAGGCTCGGTTTAGCCCAATCATCGATTGAAAAACACGCGCAACGCGAAATTGACTGACCATATCGTCCCAAAAACACATCGCCCGACATAGGTTCGGGCGATGCGCCATTCAAATAAACCTAGCGCTAAATAACAGCGGCGCCACAAAAACCACTAGTGTACGCATTTCAAATTTAGCCTGCAAATTATTCCCCGCTTTTCCATCACCCTATTTAGGGGATTGAGCTAATCGTAATCCGCTATTCAATAGCACTAATTAATGGTACATAGTTGGGGAAAAACGTTCCCCCTTGTTCAAACGGTTCGGAATTTAAGGGCGGGTGTTGCAATTATTAGTTGAATTCAAGAAGCAATCACAAAATAAGTTAAAACACTTTATTTATCGCGACGACTCCCTTCCTTAACCGTTAAGATAACTAGATAAGTATAAACATCTAACAAAGGAACCCTAATGCAAACACGGATTTTATGGCTGGCTTTCGTACCCCTTACGCTTTCAGGGTGTTTTTCGGGCAGTGATTCGAGCGCACAACCCGACCCCATGGCACGCTATAGCCAACAAACGCTAAATTGGCAGGCCTGCAATGCCGATACGATTCAGTTTGATTCTCCCGAAACAACCCAACAAGCGATTGACGAATTGGGCGAGCGCTTGCAATGCGCGATGATGACAGTGCCCATGGATTACAACGACATTAATAAAGCCGACTTACTGATTGCGGTGAGTCGCACGCGCGCGGCTACGCCTTCACAACGAATGGGGAGTCTATTTTTTAACCCGGGCGGCCCGGGCGGTGATGGCTTGGCTTTTGGTGCAAAATTTGGTCAACTTTGGCAAGGTGCTAACCCGGACAATCCGATTGGACAACAACTCAAAATGCTTAATGACCGCTTTGACCTTATTGGCTTTTCACCACGCGGCACAGGTTCTAGCACACATTTTACCTGTAGTGGCAACGAACGCTGGAAGCCGACATCGACTCATACCGACAACGAACAAAACACACAAAACCTACTTTATAACGCCGAACTTATTGCGCGTACCTGCTTAAAAAATCCGATGGCACGCTACATTAATACTGAAAACACTGTGCGCGATATGGACTTGTTGCGTCAACTACTCGGCGATGACCAGCTCAACTACTTCGGCTACTCTTATGGCACTTGGCTGGGCAGTTGGTACGCCAGCCGTTTTCCACAGCATACCGGGCGAATGTTGTTAGACAGTAATATGAACTTTACCACTACGTTTGACGAAGCGATGATTCGCAATGCCGCCGGGCGACAGCGGCTGATTGACGACTATTGGGCGCCTTTTGCCGCCGAGCATCACGAAGATTTTTTGCTTGGCGATACGGTTGATGCGGTGCGAAACGTGTTTCCAAATTTATCGATTGCAATGCAAGATGCCCTAAGTGACCAAATCGGCGCGGTTATTGGCCGAAGCCAAGCTGCGTTGTCCAATCTGCATAGCTTGCGCACCGCGCAAGTATTAGACCGGATGATGTTGCAAAACCCCGATATTGAGTTAAATCTGCTGCGTGAGCAGGTCGAAACGACTGAGTTTTTCCCCAACGCGGATACAAATATTAAGGCAAAAGACTTTGCAAAAAGATTAATTGACCAGCTTGATAACCGTCCGCCTCCATCGATTAATCTGCGCGCTGCAGATGGAACCAACACGGCGGTCACCTGCAACGATACACCCACCCAGCCTGACCCGCTGTTTTGGATTAACCTAGGCCAACAACAACTGCGCGACTTCTTATTTAGTGGCAATAAAGTGGCGCAACAACCTTGTCTTTATTGGGGCGGCCCCAGTGTTAGCAAGCCGGATATTAACGCCGCTAATACGACACAAGCAGGCCTGCTAATGTTACATAGCGAATATGATCCGCTAACCCCGATTGAGGGTGCGAAAGCCGCCTTTTCTAAATTAACCCATGCCCGTTTTATTACCGTAAACAATGAATTTCAGCACGGCCTGTTTCCTTATGGCACCGAATGTGTCGATTTAGCTGTTACGCGTTACTTGATTGATGGCGTGTTGCCCGATGCGCTGATGCAAACCTGCGAAGGCAAAGGCTGGGCAGCGATTGTACAAAATGACAGCACAACCGAAAATACTGCGTCTGCACGCACGATGTCAGCCAATTCATCGCGCACAAATGTCCCTTCCAGCGAGATTTATTTAGACCCGGAGCGTGCGCAAAAACTGTTAAACAGCATTAAAACCCAAATCGGTTCCAACACGTTGACGCACGTCCAGTAGTAAAAAATGTAGTGAAATGAATACGCTTAACCGAACCGAGTTGCGGTTAAGCGCCAGCTGAATGCACGTTAGCGCACGGCGATGGGTTTGGTGATATTGGCGATAACATACTCCACGCCAATCAAGCGTTGTAAATCGGCCAGCGCTTGATCTAAATCGCCTTCAACCAATAACGTCATGCGATTGAGGCGATCCGGTTTGTTATCTGGATAACCCAGCTTCACCAGTTGTTGCGTATCAAAGTTATCGGTGACTTTAATCACCACGCTGCCCAATAAAAATTGATACGAACCTTTATAAAGCACCACCGGATAGGCGCGTACGCCTTCTATAACGCTCATTTGGCATTGCTCAAAAGCAAAGCCTTTAGCACGATACACCTGCCAAAAATCGCTTTGCCACACCTTTTCAAAATCACGCAACAGGGTCTCGTTTTGTTGATCGGTTTTCACGCCAAACAAATTCGACTCAACCGTCGCCCCCGCGCTACTGGCGGCTTCGCTGCAGGTTAGCGGTCCGGCCTTGACCGCTTGGTGACAACCACTAACACCCATCAATATCGCCCCTATTATGGCTAAACGTAACATATTAGTGCCCCATAAAATCGAGATAGAAATCCGTTAAACGATGTTTAATCATCGCCTCATCTTGCTCAATTAAATCCTCGTTGTAAATCGTTGCCAGTTGGATTTTCCAAGTACCATTAAGCGGCTCGCCATAAAACGCATTGCTGACGATGCGCGCTTGGTGAAAACCTTGAAACGCTTGCTCGTGACCTAAAGGCTCGTTAATCACCGAAGGCGTGCCTGATGGCGAAATCAACGTCAATAACACATGGCTAGGCATGGTTTCTAACTTACCAAAGTGTTCTCCATCATTGGTCACCCAGGTTTCGATTGAGCCGGTAAAACGGACTAACTCAATCGTATCAAACACCTCGTTGAAATGAGGGTCGAGCTTATCGGCATTGATTTCAAAGCTATATTCGGCAATCGGACGATACGCCGGATGGGTGGTGGTTTTGGTCACCGCCGTTTCAATCAACGCACCGCGCACCAATTCTTGCGTACGATTACCTTTTTCCGGCGCTTCAGTATTCCAGGTTTTCGCCAAATTCACGGCCTTTAGCGCATCCGGCAAACCGTAACCGTATTGGTTATGATGCTCATAACCAGCGGCATTTTTAACCCAACCATGCTGAATGGTCACGGTGGGCCCATTCGTGTTTAGCTGCATAGTTTTTGGCGTAAAATCCGGCTCTAACTTACGCGCTGATTGAATCAAAATTTCGCGCACATCGCGATCGGTTAGCTTTGGATTCGCCTCCAACATCAGCGCAATCACCCCGGTAATTGTTGGCGCAGCCGCCGACGTACCATTAAAGTTATGCGCATAATCACAGTTTGGGTTATCTGGAATCCGGCTCGGATCGGTCGAATAACCAAACTGACATGATTGCACATCGGTAGACAACACCGCTGGCGAATCGGTACCATACTCACCACCCAAGCCCGAAATCAGCACCGCCGAACCGGTAGAAGAATAGCTCGATTTCATGCCATCGGCATTCACCGCCGCGACTACAATCATCGGCGATAGCCCTTGCTCGCCGTTATCTAGGTTGGTTGAAGCGCAACTCACACCATATTTCATCGGGATATACGCGCTCGGTCTATCGTGACAAATTAAAAACTGACCATTACCGCGATAAATATCACTAAAATTATTACCGGACGATTTGACATAAATAATGCCTTTACCTTCACGATAATCAAGAGAATAGCGATCTATCGTATCGCCCGAAACATAAAACTCACCCAGCTCGGCCGGGCTAGCGGAGGCTTTTGGATAACCTGGAACGCCACCCAAACTAAAGTTCAAAATATCCGCGCCGGACACATCATAACGCGCTGCATACGGGAATATAAAGCTGGCGGATTCGGGATTACCAAACGCAGCATTAAACACCTCTTCCGATGGAAAATATTCCTGACCTACCAGTGCATTAAAATTCATTAGTTTCGCGTTGTACGCAATTCCCAATACGCCCTTTTCATTTCTGGGCGCCGCCACAATCCCCGCCACGGCGGTGCCATGATCCGCCCAATTATTATCACCATTTGGTAATCTTAACATCGGATTATTCACATCACAGGGCTGGGTTGGATCGGCGCATAAATAGTTCAACGACCCTTGGGTTAAAAAATTGCCGCACAAATCTTCGTGCGTATGGTCAACCGACTTATCAACGACTACGACGTTTACCCCCTTGCCGGTAATCCCCATTTGATGCACCGGGCGTACATTTAAATCAAAACCAGGGACTCCGCCGCGCTCGGAAAATGCCGCCTGACCGGTATTTTCAATCACCCACTGCTGCGACTCAAACGGCTCGACACTATTTGGCGACACCGATGGAATTGAACACACCGAAGCTACGGGGGGCGGCGCATCCGACGATGAATCACCAAAACAACCAGATAAACCCAGCGTGACCACTGAAAAAATCACTAAACGTTGCATAAACACCTCATTTAAAGAGTAGAGAGCGTACAATACGGCGGCTAAGCCACCGTATTTTGAACACCTAACAGCGAATTAGAGAACGGATAATAGCGATTGACGCCGAGTACAACCTTTTAGATTCAGACCCACGCAATGCGTAAAACCCATTAAATAGGTTTTTTCATTATAGCCTGTCAAAATGGGATTAAGTGACTGTTTTATTATCTTTAACTGCGCAGCCAATGCCCGCTTTTACCGCCTTTCTTTTCCAGTAATTGCACCTGATCAATCACCATGTCTTTATCCACCGCTTTACACATATCGTAAAGGGTTAAAGCCGCGACGGTGGCGGCGGTTAAGGCTTCCATTTCGACGCCGGTTTGACCCACCAGTTTGCAAATGGCGACAATTTCGACACTCGCATTATCGAAGTTTGGGGTTAATTCTACTTTTACCGAGGTCAGCATCAGCGGGTGACACATGGGGATTAAGTCCGGCGTGCGTTTAGCGGCCATAATGCCCGCGATACGAGCGGTAGCGAGTACATCGCCTTTTTTATGTTTACCCTCGCTAATCATTTGCAACGTTTGCGGCAACATATGAATCACCGCCATCGCGCGTGCTTCACGTTCGGTATGCGCCTTATCGCTGACATCGACCATACGCGCTTGGCCTTTTTCATCTAAATGCGTGAGTTCCATTGGGTTGTTTCCTTGTTTGTTTTAAATTTTTAAACCACTGAGCCACGAAGACACGAAGAGATTT
>Ga0172377_10004245_pt1 | contig 14772 bp, 12 predicted proteins | sample Pumphouse3metaG_FD_119749 | JGI IMG/M metagenome (GOLD analysis project Ga0172377, IMG submission 119749) | Leachate microbial communities from a municipal landfill in Southern Ontario, Canada - Pumphouse #3 metaG | ecosystem: Engineered > Solid waste > Landfill > Unclassified | place: Canada... | reverse complement strand
CAAATGAAAATTTACTTTGAAGATTAAAACAAAGTATTCATTACTGAGCCTTTCTTCCCGAAAGCTACCAATTAATAAATAAACAAAAATGGCAGGTCTTCTGACTCGTTTCTGTTTTAAAGCCTTCCCAATCCAAAAGGTTCAGTGGCAAAGAATATTAAAACAACATTATCTTTTGATAGAAACTTACAGCAGCGGGAACTGTTGCCGATTTTCACGGCATTCCCTTTTAATTCTTAAACGTAAAAGTACGTTATCAAAACCATTGTTGAGTGCAAAAGTATGAGTTAATTATAGCTCCTGATTTGTTATGCAGAATAAGTTTTCAACATTTTGTGTTAATATTCTTGTAATCAATGAGAGAAAAAATAATATTGGAGAATACATAATTTTGAGTTAATATATGTTGTCCTTTTATTTCCTCATTCCAAAAGGTTTGAGTAATTTTGCAACTCAATTTTTGTTTAATCAGATAAATAGATATAATATAATGACACAAAAAACATATAAAGCTGTTACGCCAGAAGAGGCGGTTAAGGTGATAAAGTCTGGAGACCATATTCACCTTTCTTCTGTGGCTTCTACTCCTCAATGCTTAGTTGATGCTATGTGTAAAAGAGGTAAGGAAGGTGCGTTTAAAAATGTATACATTCACCACTTGCATACAGAAGGTTATGCTCCTTATGCATCTAAGGAATATGAGGGAATTTTTCAACATGATGCTTTCTTTGTAGGAAGTAATGTTAGAAAAGATGTTCAAGCTGGTTTTGCTGACTCTATTCCTGTTTTCCTTTCAGAAACTCAAAAACTTTATAGAGAAAAATACTTACCAGTTGATGTTGTAATGCTTCAAGTTTGTCCACCAGATAATCATGGTTTTGTTTCAATGGGAACATCTGTTGATGCAACATTGGCAGCAATTGAAATGGCAAAAACTGTTATTGCCGTTGTAAATCCTTGTATGCCTCGTTCTTATGGAGATGCCTTAATTCCAATGTCAATGATTGATATATTTGTTGAAGATTGCTCTCCTTTATTCCCTGCTCATTTTTCTGAGCCAACTATTGAGGAAGCAACTATTGGCAAGTATTGTGCTGAATTGATTGAAGATGGAGCTTGTTTACAAATGGGTATTGGAGCTATTCCTAATGCAGTTCTGGCTCAATTAGGTAATCATAAGGATTTAGGTATTCATACTGAGATGTTTGCTGATGGAGTTTTACCATTGGTTGAAAAAGGAGTAATTAATGGTAAAAATAAGAAGTTGGATAATGGTAAAATGGTTTCTACTTTCTTAATGGGGTCTCAAAAGGTTTATGAATTTATTGATAATAATCCAATGGTTGCAATGATGGATGTAGGTTATACTAATGATCCTTTTATTATTGCTCAACAACCTAAAATGACTGCTATTAATTCTGCTTTACAAATTGATATCACAGGACAGGTTTGTGCAGATAGTATTGGTTCTAAATTTTATAGTGGTGTTGGTGGACAGGTAGATTTTATATACGGAGCTTCACGTTCCGAAAGAGGAAAAGCTATTATTGCTATGCCTTCCATAACAAAGAAAGGAATTAGTAAAATAGCAAATATACTTACTCCTGGTGCTGGTGTTGTAACAACTCGAAATCACATTCATTGGTTTGTTACCGAGTTTGGGGCTGTAAATCTTTATGGTAAGAGTTTGCAAGAAAGAGCAAGATTATTAATTTCTGTTGCTCATCCTGATTATAGAGAAGAATTAGATAAGGCTGCTTTTGAACGTTATGGCTCACATTTCTATTTTTTGAAATAGGATGGGAAGAATAATGGCAATTGATTATGGGCATAAACGTGTTGGTTTAGCTGTTAGTGATGAGGAAAGAATTATTGCTACTGCTTTAACAACAGTTGAAGCAAAGAGTATATTTGAATATTTAGATGCGTATCTAAAAAAAGAAGTAGTTGATGAATTTGTTGTGGGTTTAGCTAAACAGATGAACAATACTCTTTCAGAGAGTTCCGTTTATATAGAACCTTTTGTAGAAGCATTAATAAAAAAATATCCAGATAAAAAAGTTGTTAGGATTGATGAGCGTTTTAGTTCTAAAATTGCCACTCAAACAATTTTGCTTTCCGGAGCGAGAAAAAAGCAACGTAGAGATAAGGCATTAGTAGATACTGTTAGTGCTGTAATATTGCTACAAAGTTATATGAAATAAATAAAAATAAGAGATATGATACTACCAATTGTTGGCTATGGAAGCCCAATTTTAAGAAAAATTTCTCAACCTATTGATAAAGATTATCCAGAACTTTCTGTTTTAATTGAAAATATGTTTGAGACAATGTATAATGCTAATGGTGTTGGGTTGGCTGCTCCTCAAATCGATTTATCAATTCGTTTAATTGTTATTGATGCAGAACCTTTTATTGAATCTTATCCAGAAGCAGAAGGTTTTCGACGAGCTTTTATTAATCCAGAAGTTCTTGAGGAATATGGAGAAAAGTGGTTGTTCGAAGAAGGTTGTTTATCTTTGCCAGAACTTCATGAAGAAGTAAGTCGTCCTTCAACTGTTTTAGTAAAATATTATGATGAAAACTTTAATTTAAAAGAAGAACTATTAACAGGAGTTAGAGCAAGAGTATTTCAGCACGAGTTTGATCATTTGGAAGGAAAAGTATTTGTAGATAGGCTTTCTTCTTTAAGAAAAACTTTACTTAAAAGAAAATTAAATGATATTGCTAATGGCAAGGTTGTTACAAGCTATAAAATGAAACGTCAAAATACAAAAAGATAAAATCAATTTAAAGAGGATATTTATATGAAAAAATACGTATTATTATTAGTAACTTGTGTTTCTTTTGTTGCTTGTCAACCCACAAAAGAAAGTAGACTAAAAAGTATTAATGACTTAGAAGTCCAAACGATGCGAGATGCTAAGGAGATTTCTCTATCAAGAGCAGACTCTTTACTTTCTATGTATGATAGTTTTATTGCTGATTTTCCAAAAGATAGTAATGCTGCAATTATACTTTATAAAGCAGCTGATGTATCTGAAGGTGTTAAAAATTGCGATAGAGCTATTGCTTATTTAGATCGCTTAATTTCTGATTTCCCTGATTCTTATATGGTCGAAATGGCTATGTTTAAGAAAGGAGATGTCTATGAAAAAGCTTGTAATAATAAGCAAAAGGCACAAGAGGCTTATGGTAATTTTGTAAAAAAATATCCCAAATCTCCATTTGCTAATGATGCTGCAGTATTATTTCAAATGTTAGATATGCCAGATGAAATGGATATGATAAGGAAATTTGAAGCAAAGAATGCAGAAACTCCAACCGCAGAAGAGTAATTTTTTTTATTTTTTTGCTGTTTTTCTTGCTAAATCAAAGATTATTAGTAATTTTGCAATCGAAATAGAAATAAAAGAGGGGGCTAAATTGTCCCCTCTTTTATTAAGTTTATATTTTATATGATTGATAAAGAGTTTATTACAAGTATTATTGATAAACAATTAGATGGTTCTGATTTGTTTTTAGTTGATTTACGCATTGGTAAAGATAATAAGATTTCAGTTTTTATTGATGGAGATAAAGGCGTAAAAATTCAGGATTGCATTGATGTATCGCGTGCTATTGAGGGTAGTTTAGATCGTGAAGTGGAAGATTTTGAATTAAGTGTATATTCTGCTGGTGTAGGAGAACCATTGATGCAAAAGCGTCAATATATAAAGAATATTGGCAGAAATATTTCAATCACAACCAATGAAGATGAGCATTTCGAAGGAGAATTAATGATTGCTGACGACGAAAAGATTGTTGTTAAGCAAAAAAGAAAAAAGAAAAAAGACTTTGTTGCTGAAAAAGAAATAGAGTATGGCAACATTAAGGAAGGAAAAATAATAATTTTGTTCTAATAAAAGTATAGTTTTAATTATGGAAAACTTGAATTTAATTGATACATTTTCAGAGTTTAAAGAGTTTAAAAACATAGAAAGAGAAACTTTGATGCGTATTTTAGAAGATGTGTTTAAAACATTAATGGCAAAAAAATATGGCTCAGATGAGAATTTTAGTGTTATTGTAAATATCGATAAAGGAGATTTAGAAATTTGGAGAAATAGAGAAATTGTTGAAGATGGTGCTGTTGAAGATGAAAATACACAAGTTGCATATTCGGAAGCTATTAAAATTGAACCAGACTTTGAAATAGGTGAAGAATTATCTGAAGAAATAAGGTTTGCAGATTTTGGACGTAGAGATATATTAGCTATTCGTCAAAATTTAGCTGCTAAGATTCAGGATTATGAAAGAGCAAATATCTTTACTAAATATAAAGAAAGAGTTGGTGAGGTTGTGGTTTGTGAAGTCTATCAAGTGTGGAAGAGAGAAATCATGGTATTAGATGAAGAGGGAATTGAACTTAATTTACCAAAAACGGAACAAATCCCAGGAGACTTTTACAGAAAAGGTGATACAATTAAAGCCGTTGTTTTGAAAGTTGAGATGAAAAATGGAGTCCCTCAAATTACTCTATCAAGAACATCTCCTGTATTCTTGGAAAGATTACTTGAACAGGAAGTTCCTGAAATATATGATGGGCTTATTACTATTAAAGATATCGTTCGTGAACCAGGTGAAAGGGCTAAGGTTGCAGTTGAGTCATATGATGATAGAATAGATCCTGTTGGCGCTTGTGTTGGAATGAAAGGTAGTAGAATACATGGTATTGTTCGTGAATTAAGAAATGAAAATATTGATGTTATTAATTATACTTCGAATACAGAACTATATATAACAAGAGCTTTAAATCCATCGAAAGTTACTTCTGTTGTTTTACATAATGAAGAACATAGAGCAGAAGTTTATATGCCAACAGATCAAGTCTCTTTAGCTATTGGTAAGGGTGGAGCTAATATTAAGTTGGCAAGTAAACTTACAAGATATGAAATAGATGTTTATAGCGATGGAGATATGGATTATGAAGATGTAGATTTAACTGAATTTACAGATGAAATAGAAGAATGGATTATTGATGAGTTGAAATCAATTGGTTGTGATACAGCAAAAGATGTTTTGGCATTAAGTGCTCAAGAGTTAGTTGATAGAACAGACTTAGAAGAAGAAACAATAGCAGAAGTTTTGGCAACACTAAGAACAGAGTTTGAAGACTAAACGATAAGAGGCAAGAGAGAAACAAATTAATTAAACGATTCGACGAACAAATAATAAAGAATAAATGTCAGAAGAAAATAAAACCATTAGATTAAACAAAGTTGCAAAAGAGTTCAATGTTGGAATTACAACATTGGTAGAATTTCTTGCCAAGAAAGGTAAAAAGATTGAAAGTAATCCTAATACTAAAATTGATGATGAGTTATATAATATTCTTGCGTCTGCTTTTCAATCAGAAAGAAAAGTTAAAGAAGATGCAAGCAAATTGACATTGGTAACAGCAAAAACAGCCCCAACAACTATTGAAGCAGAAGAAGTTCATACAGAAATATCTATTGAAGATAAAGAAGAAGAATCAAATGCTGCGGAAGTAATGATAAAGACTAATACAATTGATTATATTGAACAAAAACCAAAGAAAATTGAGAAATTTGAAGAGGTTGAAAAAGAAGTTGAGTTAGTAAAGGAAGAACCAATTGTAGAAGTTGTAAAGGAGATTTCTATAAAAGAAGAAGAACCTAAAGAAAATGTTCAGAATGTCTTTATCGAAGAGGTCAAAAAAGAAAAACCTATTCAGAAAAATAATGATGGAGATGATGTTGTTTCGTTTAATATTATTGGAAAGATAGACCTTAGTGCAATAAATTCAAAAACTAAACCTGATAAGAAGACTAAAGAAGAGCTTGCACATGAGAGAGAAAAAAAGAGAAAAATAGAAAAGCAAGGAAAACAAGAAAAGCAACAAAAAGATAATCATAATAGGTCTAAAAAGAAGCGAGAAGACGAAGTTAAAGAACCAGAAAAAATAATTCACGAAAAGAAAAAAACAGTAAAAGATATTCAAGCTTCTGTTAATGTTGAGCCAGTAAAAGAAGTTATTGAAGAATCAGTAGAGGAAAAGAAGGATAATTTTATAGAAACACAATATGTTAAGCTTTCTGGTCCAACAGTATTAGGAGATAAGATAGATCTTTCGCAATTTAATAAACCTAAAAAACAACTTACAACTGCTTCAGAACAAAAAGCAGAAGGAGTTGTAAAGAAAGATAAGAAAAAACGTAAGCGTATTAAGCAAAATCCAACTACACCGAACTCAACACAACAACCATCACAACCAAAATCGCTTCAAACACAACAACAGCAATTAGATACTCAAAAAAATAAACCTAAGAAAGACACCTCAAAGTCTAAATTTAATAAGCCAAAGAAAGAATTACGAAAGGTTGAGATAAATTCAGATGAGATTGAAAAGCAAATTAAAGAAACACTTGCCCGTCTTTCTCCATCAGGGAAATCAAAAACATCTAAACATAGAAGAGATAAGAGACAAAATGTTTCTCAACAACACCAAAACGAGTTTAACCAAGAAATAGAAAATAAAAAGATATTAAAAGTAACAGAATTTGTAACAGCAAATGAGTTAGCTACAATGATGGACATTCCTGTTACTAAGATTATTTCTTCTTGTATGGCATTAGGAATGTTTGTTTCAATAAATCAACGTCTTGATGCTGAAGCAATACAATTAATATCAGAAGAATTTGGTTATACAACAGAATTTGTAAGTGCAGATGTTGTTGAAGCATTAGAAGAAATAGAAGAACAAGATACCGCAGAAGATTTAGTTCCAAGAGCTCCAGTTGTAGCCGTTATGGGACACGTCGACCATGGAAAAACATCATTACTTGACCATATAAGGAAAACAAATGTTATAGCAGGAGAAGCTGGAGGTATAACTCAACATATTGGTGCCTATGAAGTGGTGTTAAAAAATGGAAAGAGAATAACATTCTTAGATACTCCAGGTCACGAAGCTTTTACAGCAATGCGTGCTCGTGGTGCTAAAATAACAGATATTGCAATTATTGTTATTGCCTGTGATGATAGAATAATGCCTCAAACAATTGAAGCAATTAATCATGCTCAGGCAGCAGGAGTCCCAATAGTATTTGCATTAAATAAGATTGATACAGCAGGTTCAGATCCAGAAAGAATAAAAACAGAACTTGCAAATATGAATCTCTTGGTTGAAGATTGGGGTGGTAAATACCAAAGTCAAGAAATTTCTGCTAAAAAAGGTACAAATATTGAAGAGCTTTTAGATAAGGTTCTTTTAGAAGCAGAATTATTAGAACTGAAAGCTAATCCAAAGAAGAGAGCAAAGGGAACAGTAATTGAATCTTCATTAGATAAAGGAAGAGGATATGTTGCTAAATTATTAGTTCAAGATGGTTCAATAAACCATGGCGATTTTGTATTGGCAGGTTCTACTTATGGTCGTGTTAAGGCAATGTATAATGAAAGAAATCAATTAATAACAACAGCAGGACCTTCAGCTCCAGTATTATTACTTGGATTGAATGGAGCACCGCAAGCAGGTGATAATTTCAATGTAATGGCATCAGAAAAAGAAGCTAAAGAATTAGCAACACGCCGTACACAACTTCAAAGAGAACAAGGACTAAGAACTCAAAAACATATTACGCTTGATGAAATTGGACGTAGAATTGCAATTGGAGACTTTAAACAACTTGACCTTATTGTTAAGGGAGATGTTGATGGTTCTGTAGAAGCATTATCAGATTCATTATTGAAATTATCTACTCCAGAAGTACAAGTAAATGTTATCCATAAATCAGTAGGACAAATTACTGAAAGTGATGTATTGCTTGCAACAGCATCAAATGCAATTATTATGGGATTCCAAGTCCGTCCTTCAATAGGAGCAAGAAAGTTAGCTGAAGCAGAACAAATTGATATTCGACTTTATTCAATTATATATAACGCTATTAATGAATTAAAAGATGCTATTGAAGGTATGCTTTCTCCAGAAATAGAAGAAAAAATTGTAGCTAACCTTCAAATACAAGAAGTATTCAAAATAACTAAGGTTGGAACAATTGCAGGGTGTATATGTTTAGATGGAAAGATAAATAGAAACACAAAGGTTCGTATTATCAGAGATGGTATTGTTGCTTATACAGGAAAACTTGCATCACTAAAACGTTTCAAAGATGAAGTGAAAGAAGTTGTTTCCGGACAAGATTGTGGATTGAATATTGAAAACTTTAATGATATTAAAGTTGGAGATATAGTAGAAGGATATGACGAATTTGAAGTAAAGAGAAAACTTTAATTTTTAAAATAAAGTCTCGCCCTCGTAGTTCAACGGATAGAATAGAAGTTTCCTAAACTTTAGATAGCAGTTCGATTCTGCTCGAGGGTACTAAATAAAAACATTGTAATTAGATATGAAAGAGAATAATTCAAATAATGAATTTAATATGCAAAGCACACTAAGCTTTATATTAAAGCATAAGCTTATCCTTATAATAACATTTTTTGTTTCTGCAATAGTGATTGGACTTTTGTCATTAATGCTACCAAATTACTACAAATCACAAGTAACTCTTATGCCTGCTGATAGTAATGCTGTCTCTAAAGCTGTTCTTTCACAGATGGATAACTATGATGTATTAAGTTATGGTAAAGAAAGAGATGCTGAATACTTATTGGAACTTTTGAACTCAGGAACTATAATATCTAAGACCGTTTCTCATTTTAAATTAGATCAGCATTATGGACTTGCAAGCGAAAAAGGTCAAGCAAAAAGTGATAAGTTAAATCAAAGACTTATATCTAATATAAAAATAAAGAGAACAGAGAATTTAGGAGTTAAGCTTACCGTTTGGGATACAGATCCTAAATATGCAGCTGATATTGCTAATTATATGGCAGAAGAAATGCAGAACTTACGTAATGATATGAAGAAAGCAAAAATGGATTCTATTGTTAAAGCATTAACTGTTTCAAGAGCAAGAGTACAAGACGAAATAAATACTATAGCTGATAGTATGGCTGTTTTAGCAAAGGGTAAGAAGATTTTTGACCCATCGGCAATGTCAGATCGTATGAGTCAAGAATTAGCAAAACAAATAGCAACAGGTAATCAAGCTGCAATTTCAAGATTAGAAAGTAAACTTGGTTATATAGGAGAATTTGGTCCAAAGATATTAAGCTTAAAGGAAACATTACAAAGAAAATCAGAAACACTTAGAATTTGGGATGAAAAACTTGAACAAGTAAAAGTTGATGCAGAAAGCAAAATACCAACAGACTTTATTATTGATTCTGCATATCCTTCTGAATTAAAAGATACACCTAAACGTTCAGTCATCGCATTAATTGGTGGATTATGTTGTACATTTCTTGCAATATTTGTTTTAGTTCTTAGAGATAAAAATAAAGCTTCAAAGCCAGAAAATGAAGTTGCTTAATCATATAACTGATTATTCAAACAAACTATTTCAACCCATTAAAAGCTTTTGGGGAAAGTTTAATGATAACACAAAAACTTATATCATTATCTTTCTTGCTTGTGCTTTATTTATTGGTATAGGTTATTCATATATAGATTACCAATACTATATTTATGGAATAATTCCAATTCTACTACTTGGATTATTACTCTACTGCTTTCATTTAGATAAAGTTCTTTATTTAATAGCTCTTCTAACACCTTTATCTGTAAATATGCTTATTAGTGAAACTGCTGCAATGAGCATTCCAACAGAACCTCTCTTAATAACTTTTGTTCTTTTTTATTCATTGAAATTCTTTGTTGATGGAAATTATGATAAGAAAGTATTTAAACATCCTATAACAATTTTAATAGGAATATATTTGCTTTGGATGTTTATAACAGCACTAACAAGCACACATCAATTAGTGTCATTAAAGTTCTTCGCATCAAAACTTTGTTATATAATTCCTTTTTATATAGCAGTTATGCCAATAATCAAGAATTTCAAGAAAATAAAGACCATATATTCCTTCTATGCTTTTTCATTAGCAATAATAGTCATATATGCTTCCGTGAGTTTTGCTCTAAAAGGTTTTGAATTTGACTATTCTTTCTATATAATGCAACCATTCTATAATGACCATACAGCCTATGGAGCAATATTAGCTATGTTTATACCCATAACGGTTTATTTTATATTCTTAAAAGGAACATCAAAATGGCAAAGATTTTTCTGTTTTATACTATTGTTAATATTTACAACAGGATTAATACTTTCCTATTGTCGTGCAGCATGGATGAGTATTGCTGCTGCATTAGCTATTTATCTAATCCTAAAATTTAGAATTAAATTAAAGCTAATACTAACAGTTCTAATAACAGGTTTATTATTATTTTTTACTTTTCAGACATCAATACTTCAATTACTTGAAAAAAATAACCAAGATTCATCAGGAAACATAGGTAAGCATATATCTTCTATGTCAAACATAAGTACAGATGCGTCCAATGTTGAAAGGTTGAATCGTTGGGCTTGTGTATTCAGAATGTTTAAAGAAAAGCCTATTATGGGATGGGGACCAGGAACATATCAATTTGAATATGCGGGCTATCAAAAATCTTATCAATTATCAACAATAAGTACTAACTTAGGTAATTTAGGTAATGCTCATAGTGAATACTTTGGACCCTTAGCAGAAAGTGGCGTATTTGGAATGCTATCAGTAATTCTCTTATTTTCAACAGTAATTTATACAGGAGTAAATGTATATAAAAGAGCCGAAAATAGAAATGAAGCAAAATTAGCATTATTTCTAACAATGTCCTTAGTAACTTATTATATTCATGGGTGTTTAAATAATTTCTTGGACACAGATAAACTATCAGTACCTTTTTGGTTTTTCACAGCTTCAATAGTAGCATTAGATCTCTATACAAAGAAGAAGCCAAAACTAACGAAACATATCGTTTAGTTATTTGCTAAATAATTTTAATGCCACGTATATTGTACGAGGTTGCATTGGACCATATATATATCCTGAATCTCTGTCAGCTCCTTTATCAAAATCTTTTTGATAAGAGTTAAATATATTTTTTATTCCTCCACTTAATTGGAAACTTAAATCTTTTGAAAGGCTGAAATCGTAGGACGTTGTAAAATTAAGGTCAAAAAAATCTGGAGTTGTTTCTAATCTATCCTTATCTATATAACCAGAATAGTGTGGAACTTGCATTGAACCTGTATATGTTCCAGATATAGATATATTAAGCGGTTTAAGTGGATTAAGTGATAATGTTGTATACCCATAATTATCGGGAGTACGAAGCATATTATTTGTGCCTTCCACAGATGGATCTTCTGACCAATATTCTGTTTCTTTGTAGCGGCTTTGTTGATAAGTATATCCAACAGTTAAAGTGTATTTTGCTTTATATGAAATTTTCCCTGTAAGACTTATGCCTGCTATTCTTGCCCCAGATGCATTATAACGTTCTTGAATCATTGAGTTTTCTATTGTGTCATGGCTTATTATTCGCATTGCAAATACATCTTTTAGGTCGATGTAGAAACTTTCAAATAATATGTTTGCCTGTATGTCATTGTGTAAATCTGCATAATAATCACCAGAAAGACTAAAACTATTAGAGTATTCTGGTTTTAGTCCTTGAGCTAATTTAGTTCTTAGAGATAATCCTCCTACCTGTGTTACATGAAGATCTTCATTATATGCTTGAGGTGCCCTATATCCAGAGCCATAAGATGCTCTTAATTGAAAATCAGAATTTGGTTTATACATCAAATTTAGTCTTGGGCTGAATATCGGATTTTCAATAAGATTATGTTTATCTAAACGACCTCCTAATAAGAAATTTAAAAATTTACTTTTCCATTCAAATTGTGCAAACCCTCCAAATATATTGGTTGATTGCTCCATTTTTGTATTATAGCCTATGATATTATCTTCTAAATGATTAGAATTGTATTCAAATCCATAAACTAAGGTTGCTGGAAGAAAAAGAAATTTATCGATTTGATTTGTTCCTTGAGCCCCCAATAAATAAGTTAAATCATTACTTTTACCATAAGCCAAAGGGTCTTTATGTGCACCAAAATAAGAATCTCTATCTATATATTGAATTGAAGAATAAATAGAATAATGATTTTTAGCATCTATACTCCAATAATCATAATTTAATCCTCCTGAATGAATTTTATGATTAGTCATTTCACAAATATCTGCTTGATGTTCTGGAAGGTCAAAAGCATTTCCTCCTCTTCTTTTTTCTTGAGTTGTGTGATATTCAAAACTAAGTTTTTGCTTTTCTGATATTCTATAAAAAGATCTTGTTCCAAAAGAAAAGGCATCAAGTTTTCCTATTTCAGAGAATCCATCACCATCACTATCAAAAGGATTTTTCTTACGGAATGTTTGATAGAATGAAACACCTGCTTTATTATCTTTACTTATAACAACTGCATTTGAATTAAAATTTTGAGCATAGGACTTTAAACCTATTGATTGAATATCAGAAGAAATAGAAAACGAAGGATTAACAGGTTCTTTTGTAATGATATTAATTGTCCCTGCAATTGCATTTGAACCAAAAAGAGCAGAGCCTCCTCCTTTCACAACTTCTATTCTATCAACCATATTAACTGGCATCTGCTCTAATCCATAAACTCCTGAAAGAGATGACATAACTGGACGAGAATCTATTAATAATTGAGTGTAAGGTCCATCCATTCCATTAATTCTTACTTGAGGAAATCCACAGTTTTGACAGTTATACTCTACTCTTACTCCTGTTTGAAAAGGCAAAGCTTGTGCTATATCCTGTGCATTCGATTGTTCAAATGTCTTTTCAGAAAGAACATTTACTATTACAGGAGCTTCTTTTCTACTCGTTTCTGTCCTGTTTGCAGAAACAACTACCTCATCTATCATCACCTTAGTTTCTTTAAGTTCAATATGAGCATGAGCAGTCTTATTATTTGACACAGTAACTTCATATTTAACTTTTTGATAACCCATACATGATACTAACAAAGTATAATTACCTGGTTTTAATTTTCGAATAATAAAATTCCCTTCATTATCACTAATTGTTCCTATTGTTGTCCCTTTAATTGTAATTGATGCGTGAGATATTGATTCTTTTGTATTGGCATCAAAAACATGACCTTCTATACTTGCATTATCATTATTGATATTTATCGGTAATGCATAAGTTAGCACACTACTTATTAAAGTAATAAATAAAAAAAATGTTCTCATACTGATTATTTGTTTAATAATAATTCGGGTTTATTACGGTAATATTTTTATTCTTATAAATAATACTACTCCGTTTTTTACACTGCAAAATTACTTCCACTATATATTCCCCACAATAACTATATTTAGGTATTTAAACTAACCATAACAATCATTACAAGGTAACTTCTGGTATTTTAGCCCAATTTATTTTGGAGGAGTTGAAGCTATTTATTCAATAAAAAGGACTTAATCAACAAGAATAATATTGAATAGTTACCGTAAATTGGTTTATTTCGATTTAATCCCTGTTTTCTTGAAATTAATCCCCTTCTTTTTTCCATTAATCAAGATATTGTTCTCATAAATCCTTATTTTAAATTCTTAAATCAGGGATTTATTACCCAAAAGATGCACATCTTTTACCCCAAATGATGTAGGTCTTTTGGTATGAAAGATGTGCATCTTTTATTTTAACGAAATTTAAGAGGGAATTTTGGTTTAAATCTCAAAAAACTAAGTCTTATGGATTTAATAGTGCAAATATACGAAATATCTCTTGATTTGTCAATGGTTTTAGAAGAATATTTGTAGGTTTTTGTTGCATACGGACAATATCCTCTTGCGAAAGTATGGAATTACTTGACTATGGGAACTATTTAACTCTTGTAACGTATATTATTATAACTATACTATTGGGTTTTGTTGCCTTTTGGATAGGAAATGCTTTATCAAAAATATGGAATCATGATTTATAAGAAGATTTTAATTGCTGTTGATAGTCGAGAAAACTCTATGACTGTTGCTAAAAAAGGGTTTGAATTAGCAGAACAATTAAATGCAGAAGCTGGTTTAATTTTTGTTGTTGATATTTCAAAAGCTATGGGAAATCCTGATGCAGGAATCTTACCTAATGATGCACTTATTATTCTGAAAAGGGAAGCTCAGGATTCATTAGACCAATTGATTAGAATGAATAATAGAAGTATAGATACCATAAAATTCATGCCTGAGGGTCTTCCAAAAGAAAGCATAATTAAAACAGCAGAGATTTGGGGAGCAGATTTAATTGTTATGGGTTTGCATGGAAAGAGTGGATTTGGTATTTTTGTTATGGGAAGTATTTCTCAATACATCTCCTTACATTCAAAAATCCCTGTTATTATTATACCACCTGAAAAGAAGTAGTATATAATAGAACTAAGAAATAAACAAATAATAGTTTTATTATTCTTTCACAAACTCTGTTAGGAGGGTAAACATCTTTTGGTAATTGTCAAGATATAGATTTTCATAATTATCTTGCAATGTATGATAAATCTTAAACGCATCTCCTGTTTCCATAATAAAGAATATTGCTGGCACATGCTTGTTTGCAAAAGGGAAATGGTCGCTATTGCCTGCTAATTCTCCTTTATCTAATTTTGTAAATAAATTTAGTCTGGTATTTATTGAATTAAATCTTTCCAAGCCTTTCTCTCCTTCTGGACTTATTTCAACATATACATCTTTTGAATTATCGGCTATCATATCCAAGTTGATTAGATATTTTAT